>Ga0102926_1000300_pt1 | contig 27928 bp, 32 predicted proteins | sample SalPonR1_A_D2_MG_FD_78173 | JGI IMG/M metagenome (GOLD analysis project Ga0102926, IMG submission 78173) | Salt pond soil microbial communities from South San Francisco under conditions of wetland restoration - Salt Pond MetaG R1_A_D2_MG | ecosystem: Environmental > Aquatic > Marine > Intertidal...
GGCTCATCACCGGGCTGAAGGCGATGAACGCGCAGATCCCGCTCTTGGGTGTCGGGGTGCGCGCGCCGAAGGCCAAGCAGGAGGAGAACGTCTACAACCTCGCTTGTGCGACGGCCGAAAAGCTTGGCTGTGCAGGCGTTGTGGCGCGTGAGGACGTGGTCGCCAATACCGATTACGTGGGCGAAGGCTATGGCATTCCCACCGAAAGCGGGCTGGAAGCCATCCGCATGTTCGCCGAACTCGAAGCGATCCTGCTCGATCCGGTCTATTCGGCCAAGGGCGCGGCAGGCTTCATCGACCTCATTCGCAAGGGTCATTTCAAAAAGGGCGAGCGCGTGGTGTTCCTGCATACCGGCGGCGCGGTCGCGCTCTTCGGGTATGACGACGCCTTCGACTTCTCGGGACGCTGGACAAGCTGACCGCGCCCGCCATCGACGACCGAGGAAAGCCCCGCCGCGAAGCGGGGTTTTCCATGCCCGCCATATCCGCTAAAGCGCGGTGTAACCCGGCATTGCAGGCGGAAAGATCCATGAAATTCACACTGTCCTGGCTGAAAGACCATCTCGACACCTCGGCCACCGTCGACGAGATCACCGAGACGCTGACCGATCTCGGCCTCGAGGTGGAGGGCGTGAGCAACCCGGCGGCGCGGCTGCGCGATTTCACCATCGGCAAGGTGCTCAGCGCCGAGAAACATCCCGACGCGGACAAGCTGCGGGTCTGCCGGGTGGCGACCGATGCGGGCGAGACGCAGATCATCTGCGGGGCTCCGAACGCCCGCGAGGGGATCACCGTGGTGATCGCCAAGCCCGGCGTCTATGTGCCCGGAATCGAAACCACTATCGGCGTGGGCAAGATCCGCGGTGTCGAGAGCCACGGCATGATGTGCTCGGAGCGCGAGATGGAGCTCTCGGACGAGCATGACGGCATCATCGAACTGCCCTCGGGCGAGGTAGGTGAGCGCTTTACCGACTGGCTGGCCGCGAACGACCCGGCCAAGGTGGACCCCGTGATCGAGATCGCCATCACGCCGAACCGTCCCGACGCGCTCGGTGTGCGGGGGATCGCGCGCGATCTGGCGGCGCGGGGCCTCGGTACGCTGCGGCCCGCCGCGACGGCGGATATCGAGGGACAATTCACCTGCCCCGTCGGCATCAGCATCGACAAGGACACGACCGAGAACGGCTGTCACGTCTTTGCCGGGCGGCTCATCCGCGGGGTGCAGAACGGCCCCTCGCCCGCATGGCTTCAGGACCGGCTGCGCGCCATCGGGCTGCGGCCCATCTCGGCGCTGGTCGATATCACAAATTTCTTCACCTATGACCGCAACCGCCCGCTGCACGTCTTTGACGCCGACAAGATGGCGGGCGATCTTCGGGTGCATCGCGCGCAAGGCGGCGAGACGCTGACCGGCCTCGACGAGAAGGAATACACCTTCGGCCCCGGACAGGTGGTGATCTCGGACGACACCGGAATCGAGAGCATCGGCGGCATCATGGGGGGCCTCGCCACCGGCTGCACCGAGGAGACGGTCAATGTCTTTCTGGAGGCGGCGGTCTGGGACCATATCCAGATCGCAACGACCGGTCGTGCGCTCAGGATCAATTCCGACGCGCGCTATCGCAACGAGCGCGGCATAGACCCGGCGTTCAACCACGAGGCGCTGGACCTCGCGACGCATATGATCCTCGACCTGTGCGGCGGCACGCCGTCCAACCGCGTGGTGGCGGGCAAGGCACCGGACACCGCCCGCGCCTACCGGCTCGATCCCGCGCGGGTGCGTGCGCTCGTCGGCATGGACATCCCCGAGAGCGATCAGCGCCAGACGCTGACGGCGCTCGGCTTTCGTCTCGAAGGAAACACGGCGCACGTCCCGAGCTGGCGGCCCGACATCACAGGCGAGGCGGATCTCGTCGAGGAGGTGGCGCGCATCGCATCGCTCACGCGGCTGGAGGGGCGACCGATGGCCCGGGTGCATCCCGGTGTACCCAAACCGATCCTCAGCCAGATCCAGAAACGCGCACGGACCGCACGCCGCAGCGCGGCGGCGCTCGGCTACAACGAATGCGTCACCTACAGCTTCATCGATCGCGAGGCGGCGGCGCTCTTTGGTGGGGGCAATGACGCCACCCGGCTCGCCAACCCGATCAGTTCCGAGATGAGCCATTTGCGCCCGGCCTTGCTGCCCGGCCTGTTGCAGGCCGCGGCGCGCAATCAGGCGCGTGGGATCATGAACATGGCGCTCTTCGAGGTGGGCCACGCCTTTCAAGGCGGCGAGCCGGAAGAGCAAAGCCTGCTGGTAAGCGGCATCCTGGTGGGGCAGACCGCGCCCAAGGACGTGCATGGCAGCGCGCGCGCCGCCGACCTCTACGACGCCAGGGCCGATGCCGAGGCGATCCTGTCTGCCATCGGCGCACCGGCCAAGGTGCAGATCCTGCGCGGGGCGGGCGATTGGTGGCACCCGGGGCGGCACGGGATGATCTGCCTCGGGCCCAGGAAGGTGCTGGGCGTATTCGGCGAACTGCACCCGCGCGTGCTGCACGCGCTCGACGTGAAGGGACCGGTTGTGGCCTATACGCTGTTCCCGCAAGACATCCCGCTGCCGCGAAAAAGCTCGGCGTCGCGCGGGGCGCTGGGGATCAGCGATCTCCAGGCCGTCGAGCGCGATTTCGCCTTTGTCGTGAATGCCGAGGTCGAGGCGCTGACGCTGGTCAATGCTGCCGCCGGGGTCGACAAGCAGTTGATCGAGGATGTCCGCATCTTCGACGAGTTTATCGGCGGCAATCTTGGCGAGGGCAAGAAATCGCTGGCGATGACGGTGCGGCTTCAGCCCCGCGACAAGACGCTCAAAGAGGCCGATATCGAGGCGGTGAGCGCGAAGATCATCGACAAGGTGCAGAAGGCCACGGGTGGAACCCTGCGCGGCTGAACGAGGAGGACAAGATGCTGAAGATCTACCTGTCGGGCGAGATCCACACTGATTGGCGCGAGCGGATCATCGAGGGCGCGAAGGAGCTCGACGTCACCTTCTCCGCCCCGGTGACGGATCACGCGGCGAGCGATGATTGCGGCGTGGCGATCCTCGGGGACGAGGCCGACAAGTACTGGCACGATCACAAGGGCGCGATGGTCAACGCCATCCGCACGCGCAAGGGGATCGCGGAGGCGGATATCGTGGTGGTCCGCTTCGGCGACAAATACAAGCAGTGGAACGCCGCCTTCGACGCAGGCTATGCCGCAGCGGTTGGCAAGTCGCTCATCATCCTGCAACCGCCCGAGCATGACCATGCGCTCAAGGAGGTGGACGCCGCCGCCCTCGCCGTGGCGCGCGAGCCGGAGCAGGTGGTCGATATCCTGAGGTACGTAATCGCAGGCACGCTGCCCCGCTAGCCGCGGACCACGTAGACCGAGCATTCGGCATGGGTCACGACGTGGCTCGCGGTGGTACCAAGCAGATAGTCCTGCACCCTGGGGTTGGCCGATTCCATCACGATCAGATCGACCTTGCGCTCGTCGGCGAGTTTGACGATCTGGCGGTGCACCGCGCCCTTGCGCACCAAGAGCTCGACCTCGACGCCTTCGGCGGGATGGGCGGCGACGAATTTCTTGAGTTCCTCGCCCCAATAAGCCTCGGAATCGTAGATGTTCAGGTTGCGCTCCATCTCCGGCGCAACGGTGCACACGATGAGGTTGGCTCCGCGTCGCCGCGCCATTTCGACGGCCTCGGTATAGGCAGTGTATTCCACCTGCACGTGGCGCAGGTTGACAGGGCAGAGGATGAGGCAGGTCTGGCGGGGCATGGGGCCTCCAGTACTTGGGGTGTGGCGGGACACTAGCAGATTCGCCTGTATCCCGCACCACGGCAGCGACCTGTCGGGGGTAAGGGCGACCTGAGCAACGACAGTTTCCACTTTTCTTTGCGCACGTTTCGCGCGACGAAACCGAATGCCGATTCTCGCATTTCTCCGCGATAATGCGCTCTGGCTCGCGGCGGGGGTGCTCCTCACATTCCTGTCTAGTTTCGGGCAGACTTATTTCATTTCGGTTTTCGCCGGAGAAATCCGTGGTGTGTTCGATCTCAGCCACGGGGAATGGGGGGGCATCTACAGCCTCGGCACGACCGTCTCAGCACTGGTCATGGTCTGGGCCGGGGCACTCACCGACCTGTTTCGCGTGCGCGTCCTTGCCCCGGTGGTGCTTGTCGCGATGATGCTGGCCTGTCTCGCGATGGCGCTCAACCCGGTGTGGTGGCTGTTGCCGGTAATCGTGTTCGCGCTGCGCTTCACCGGTCAGGGAATGATGAGTCACCTCGCCGTTGTGGCGATGGCGCGCTGGTTCGTGGCCAGCCGGGGCAAGGCGCTGTCGGTGGCAACGCTGGGCAACGCGCTCGGCGAGGCGATCCTGCCGCTGACCTTCGCCTCGCTGCTCATCGCGCATGACTGGCGCAGCCTTTGGGTCGTGGCCGCGATGTTCGCGGTCCTCGGCATCCCGTTCCTGTTGCTCCTGTTGCGGCGGGAGCGCACGCCGCAAAGCTGGGCCCGGACCAGCCAGTCCCTCGGGATGGAGGGGCGGCACTGGACTCGGCGGCAGACGCTGGGGCATTTCCTGTTCTGGTTCATGGTGCCCGCGTTGCTCGGGCCCTCGGCTTTCAACACGGCGTTTTTCTTTCACCAGGTGCACATCGCCGAGATCAAGCAGGTCTCGCATGTGGAACTGGTGGCGATGTTTCCGCTCTATACGGCTGTCAGCATCGGCGCGATGGTGGCCGCCGGTTTGGCGCTCGACCGGCTCGGAACGCCGCGGGTACTGCCGTTCATCCAGATTCCGATGATCGCCGCTTTCCTTTTCTTTGCAGCCTCGGAAGGGCCACTGATGCTGATTGCGGGCTTCGTCATGCTGGCGCTGACCACAGGAGCCAACAGCGTCGTGCCCAACGCCTTCTGGGCCGAATTCTACGGCAGCGCCAACATGGGGTCGATCAAGGCGATGGCGGCGGCGATCATGGTGCTCGGCTCGGCCATCGGGCCGGGGATCACCGGACTGGCGATCGACCTCGGCCTCGGGATCGAGACGCAATTCGTCTTGATCGCCGGCTATTTCGCCTTTGCCACGGTGATGATGATGATCGGGGTGGCCCGCGCGCGCCCTGCCCTACCGCCTGCGCCTTAGGTAGACGTAGTACGCCCCGCCTCCACCGTGACGGGCATGCGCCTCTGTCACCTGCAGCACAAGCGGCCCGAGCGGGGCCGCGCGCAGCCATTGCGGAACGTTATGGCGCAATACGCCGTTGCGCACGGGGATCGGACCACCATCATCGCGATCCTTGCCCTTTCCGGTGACGACGAGCACCAGCCGCTTGTCCGCACCATGGGCGCGCAGCATAAACCCTATGAGCGCGCTATGCGCACGATCGAGGGTCATGCCGTGCAGATCGAGCTTGGCTTCGGGAGTGAGCTTGCCCCGCTTGAGCCGCTGAAAGGACTTGCGATCCATCGCCGCAGGCAGGGAGCCGATCCGCTCGCCGAGGCCCGGCAGAACATCATGGCGCGGCCCGGCACCCGGCACCGCCTCGCCCAGCCGGAAGGCAGGGACCGGGGCGATCCCCTCGGCGGCGACGTCGGGCGGCTTTGACGGCTTGACGGGCGTCATTGCCGCCTGCTTGCGCTTTGGGCCAAGCGGCTCGGTACGGCGTGCGACCTCTTGCCAGAGCGCCATCTCGTCGGGGCGCAGCTGCCGCTTGCGGCTCATTCGAACGGGTCCGTGAGCATCGCATAGGCGCGCTGGATCGGCATCAGCACAAGCATCCGCCCCGGATCGCGCAGCCGCCCGGCCCGGTGGCCGGCCTGGTCGCCGGTGCCGAAGAAGATATCCGCGCGCTGCGGCCCCTTGATGGCCGAGCCGGTATCCTGTGCCACCATCAGGCGGTGGATGGGGCCGTGGCCCTCCTTCTCGATCCAGACGGGTGCGCCCAGGGGCACATGGGCGGGATCGACCGCCACGGTGCGCCCCGGCGTCACAGACCGGTTCATCGCGCCCAGGGGGCCGCGCTCGGGCGGCACCTCGTCGACGCGGCGAAAGAACACGTAGGAAGGATTGTGGAAGAGCAGCTCCCTGCCCTCGGCGGGATTGCGCCGCACCCAGTTCTTGATGACCTGCGCCGAGACCTGGTGTGCCTTGTAAACCCCCCGCCGCACGAGTTCGACCCCGATGGAGCGGTACGGATGACCGTTTGAACCCGCATACCCCACCCGAAGCATCCGGCCATCCGGCAGCCGGATGCGCCCCGATCCCTGAATCTGGAGAAAGAACAGCTCTACCGGGTCATCGACCCATGCGATCTCGAGCCCGCGCCCCGTCATCGCATCGCCGGTGAGGATTTCCCGGCGCGACAGCCAGACACTGGCGCGGCGCGCCTCGGGCGGCATTCCGTAGACGGGGTGGCGATAGCGCGCGTCGGGGCGCAGCGCGCCGGAGAGCTCGGGCTCGAAATAGCCGGTGAACAGCGCCGGCTTGCCATTGGTGATCAGGACGGGGCGAAAGAAAAGCTCGAAAAACGTGCGCGGCTCCGGCCCCGTCTGCGCCAATGCACAGAGCGATTGCCAGTCCGCCCCGGTCATGTCGGGACAGGTTTCCAGAAACACCGACAGAGCGGCGGCATGATCGTCGTTTGGCCAGCGCGGCAGGTCAGAGAAATCGGCGAGCTCGTGGCGGATATCCATCGCCGCGACCGGGCCGACCGACGCCAGCATGACAAGTATCGCGCGTAGCGCGCCCGTCATTCGCCCGTTGCGACGAGCCGCCAGTTGGGATCGCCAGAGCCCATGACGCGCTCGTAGGTCCAACTGTCCTTCTGCCGCTTGCTGCGCCCCGGCTCACCCTCGACGATCTCTCCATTTGCATCACGCACGACGGTGATGAGCTCGCCGACATAATGCACATCGATCTCGGCGCGGCGCTCGTCGGTATCGAAACGGGCGTCGGCGATCGAGATGTGCCGGACACCCACGAATTCGGCTTCGACGGTCAGGCCCTGCTGCTGTCGCGCATCGACGACCTCGGCAAAGGCCTCGTAGACATCGGGCGACAGGAAAGGGGTGACCTCGTCGAGTGTGCCGCGCTCGAAGGACATAAGGATCATCTCGTAGGCACCGCGCGCACCCTGCAGGAAATCTGTCACGCCGAAATCCGGCTCGATACGCTTCATCTCGGCCAGAGCGGCGGCAGCGTCGGAATCCTCGGGGACGTTGTCGATGATGTCGTGATCGGGACCGCCCTCGATCACCTCAAAGCCGTGTCGCTCGGCAGCCCGCTCGACGGGCTTGGTGCGCGGCGGTCCCTCAAAGCCGTCCCGCGTGCCAAGAACGCTTTTCAGCCGGAGGATGAGAAAAATGGCGATGCCGGCGAGCACCAGCAATTGCAGGATCGGCGAATTCATGAGCACCTCTTGTCGTGCGGGGCATGGCAGGCTGTCTCTTGCGTCCCTATGTAGGTGACGCAAGGGGCCAAGTCCACCACAAGGCTCCTGAAAGGAAGGGATGTGCGAATGTGGCTTCTGATTGCGTTCATCGCCGTGCCGCTGATCGAGATCGCGCTGTTCATCGAGGTGGGTGGCGCGATCGGGCTGTGGCCGACACTGGGGATCGTGGTGCTGACCGCCCTGATCGGAACCGCGCTCCTGCGCCGGCAGGGGCTTGCGGAAATGAACCGCCTGCGCACGGCGCTCGACGGGCAGGGTGATCCCTCGGCACCGCTCGTTCACGGTGCGATGATCCTGTTTGCCGGGGCGTTGTTGCTGACGCCGGGGTTTTTCACCGACGCGGTCGGCTTTGCGCTGCTGCTGCCGCCGGTGCGCGACTTCATCTTTGCCCGGATACGCGAGCGCATCATCCTTCACGCGGCGCGCGGCGGCGATGGAGACCGCGGCCCGGCCCGGCCCGACATCATCGAGGGCGAGTACGAGGCCGTCGATCCGGCGGAGCGCGGCACATCCGGCTGGACAAGGCATTGAGGCCCGCAACGCCGCCTGCTAAGCACTGCCGAGTCGAATTTTCACCAGGAGACCTCGATGGCCGATCAGGATAACGGTGCCACCACGCAGTCCGGCGAAGGCGCGGTACCGCCGCAGATGCGAATGCAGATTCTCACGCAGTTCGTGCGCGATCTCTCCTTTGAGAACGTGCTCGCGCAGCGGGGCACTGGCGGCGAGGTCACGCCCGATGTGCAGGTGCAGGTGAATCTCGACGCCAAGAAGCGCTCCGCCGAGCACCAGTACGAGGTGGCGTGCAAGCTCAACATCACCTCGCGAAACAAGGAAAGCGAGGAAGCGCTGTTTATCATGGAAATGGAATACGTGGGCGTATTCCAAGTCGAAGGCGTGCCGGACGACCAGCTGCACCCCTACCTGCTGATCGAGTGTCCGCGCCAGATATTCCCGTTCATGCGCCGGATCGTCAGCGACGTGACCCGCGATGGCGGGTTCCCGCCGCTCAACCTCGAGAACATTGATTTCCTGCAGCTTTATCGGCAGGAAATCGCGCGTCGCCAGCAGGCCGCGCAATCCCAACCCGCCGACGCCTGAGGCACGCCGGGGCCCGCACCGCGCGGGGTCCGGCTCTCAGCCCTCGAGCTTGGCGCGCAATTCGCGAAGTACCGGCAGGCTCGCGCGCACGCGACCCTCGCCGAGATCGGCAATCAGCTCCGACACCATCGGCGTGATGGCCGATATGGCGGCGTCGCGCGCCATCCGCCCGGCGCGACTGATCGAGACCATCTTGCGACGCGCGTCTTCCCAATCGGGGCGGATATGGACGTAGCCCGCCCATTCAAGCTTGGACAGCGTGTTGGTCATGGCTCCGCGGGTAACGTGAAAGCTCTTGGCAAGCTGCGCCGGGCTGCGTTCTTCGCCAGTGCGGGCGAGATGGTTGAGCACCGCGAAATGCGAAATCTCCATTCCCTTCGGCAGAACGCGGCTCAGGCGCGAGCGAATCAGTTGATCGTTCGTAAGGATCTCGCTGAAAAGCGCGACCGCGAGGGAGTTGCTCTGCGTCTCTTCCATTCAGGGGCCATCGAAATCCCGGTCATGGCGCAGCGACGGCACGCGCCTGCGTGCTTGTGCCACCTCCGAGAGGTCCAGATCAACCGTGATGATCCCCGCATCGGTTCCGCCATCGGCGATCACCTCGCCCCAAGGGCCGACGACAAGGCTGTGCCCGTGCGTGCGCCGCGCCTGCCCGCGGCTGGCCGAATGGGTGCCGGTCTGCGCGGGCGCGAGCACGAAACACCCGGTCTCGATGGCACGCGCGCGCAGCAGGCTTTCCCAATGAGCGGCTCCGGTGACATGCGAAAACGCCGCCGGGACGGTCAGAATCTCCGCTCCGGCCTGCGCCAGACGGCGATAGAGACAGGGAAACCGGACATCGTAACAGACCGTCATCCCCAGCCTGCCCCAGGGCATATCAGCCAGAACCGCGGTTGTGCCCGGGCGAAAGCCCTCGGATTCGCGGTACGTCTCCTCGGGGCTCACCTCCACGTCGAACATGTGAATCTTGTCATAGCGCGCGCGGATCGCTCCGTCGGGCCCCACAAGGAACGAGCGGTTGGCAAACCGTCCGTCTGGATCATCGGTCTTGAGAGCGAGCGATCCGATGAGCAGCCACACCCCGAGCCGCTCCACCTCGGCACGCAGCGTGGCCAGCGTCGGGTCGTCGCCCTCGTGATGCAGGACGGCCCGCTGATGGCTGCGGCTGGTCGAGACGCAATTCGTCACCTCAGGGGTCAGGATAAACTCTGCCCCGTCCGCCACCGCCGCCTGTATCCCGGCGCGCACTGCGGCGAGGTTTTCCCCGGGATCGTCGCTCGACGTGATCTGGAGAAGGGCGGCGCGCATCGCTCAGGCCTGCAACAGGATGTCGAGCTTGCCCGCGCGGTCGAGCGCATAAAGCTCGTCGCAGCCGCCGACATGGGTCTCACCGATGAAGATTTGCGGCACCGTGTGGCGGCCGCGTGCCCGGTCCATCATCTCGGCCTTGCGCCTCGGTTGCGCAAGCACGTTGATCTCGGAGAAGGCGGCACCCTTCTTTTTCAGCAGTCGTTTGGCCGCATGGCAGAAGCCGCAAAGCGGCGAGGAGTAGATTTCGATCCGGGGCATGTCTCGTCTCTCGTCCTGTGCAGTTTTATCAGGAACTTAGGCATCCCGGGCCGCGCGCGCCAGTGCAAGAACGCACACATCCCCCGCGCCGGCGGCAAAGCAGGCTTGCGCAGCGACAGAGAAAGTGGCCCCCGATGTCATCACGTCGTCCACCAGCAGCACGCGCGCGCCACGCAGGCGCTCGATATGGCGCGGATTGACGCGAATCGCGCCATCGAGCGTGGCATGGCGTGCGGCGCGGTCGAGCCCCTTGAGGCTCTGCGTCCGCCGATGCCGGACCAGCAGGTCGGCCAGATGCGACAGCCCGGTCTCGCGCGCGAGCGCCTGCGAAAGCAGGGCCGACTGGTTGAACCGCCGCGCGAGCAGCCGCGTCCAGTGCAGCGGCACCGGCACGATCACCATGCCGCGAGACAGCATCGGCTGCGCGTTCTGCGCGAGCCACTTGCCTGCGGGAAGGGCCACATCGTGCCGGTCGCCATGCTTGAGCGCCAGGGCCAGCCGCCGCCCGTTCGAGTCATAGCGCATCGCCGCCCGCCCGCGCGACCAGGGCCGGGCGGTGGCAAGGCAATCGTCGCAATGGATCGCCCCGGCATCCGCGTCACCGGGCAGCGGCGCGCCACAAAGGTCGCAGACCAGCCCGGTAATGAAGGGCGTATCGCGCCAGCAGGCACCGCACAGACCGAACGCATCATCCACCACCACGCCGCAGAGCGTGCAGCGGGGGGGATAGACGAGGCGAACCGCCATTTGTAAAGCCGGGTGGACCATTCTACGTATCCCCCATGACACAGGCCAAGCTGACCGACCGTTCCGCCCTCTTCCGCCAGCGCACCCGCGCGCTGCGCGCACCGGAATTCTTCCTGCACGCGCTCGCCGCGGAGGAGATCGAGGATCGGCTGCAGATGGTTAACAAATCCTTTACGCTACCGGCCCTTGTCACCGGGTTTCCCGATTTCTGGCAGGAGAAGTACCCGGACGCGGTCGTGGTCTCCGATGACGAGACACTGGCGCTGCGGCCAGGGGCGCATGATCTCGTGATTCACGCGCTGTGCCTGCACTGGGCCGACGATCCGGTGGGACAGCTCGTGCAGGCGCGCCGCGCGCTCTGCCCGGACGGCCTGATGCTGGCGGTGCTGTTCGGCGGCACGAGCCTGCAGGAATTGCGCGCCGCGCTGGCACAGGCCGAGGCGGACGCGACAGGGGGGCTGTCGCCGCGCGTTCTGCCGATGGGCGATATCCGCGATCTCGGCGCGCTGTTGCAGCGCGCCGGATTTGCGCTCCCGGTGGCGGACCGGCTGCCGCTCGACCTGCGCTATGATGACGCCCTCGCTCTGATGCGCGAGCTGCGCGCCATGGGCGAAACGAACGCGATGGAAGCCAGACCGCGGGGCGCGTTTCGACGGGATGTACTGGCGCGGGCCTGCGACATCTACGCGCGGGACTTCGCGCATCCCGAGGGCGGGATCCGCACCAGCGCCGAAATGGTGTTTCTCACCGGATGGGCCCCGGACCCGGGCCAGCCCAAGCCGCTGCGCCCCGGGTCGGGCACAACGCGGCTCGCGGACGCGCTCGGGACGCGGGAAAACCCTCTCGAAGATTGACCTCGGTTGCGTAACCGTTATGTCAGCTGTGATCCGCCAGAAGGGACCCTTGTGCCATGCTCGATGCCAGCCGCGACGCGACGCGACCCAGCCACGCCCCCGCCGACCACCCCAAGGTGCCGCGCGCCAGGACCGGCGTCTTGCTGGCCAATCTCGGCACGCCGGACAACTACAGCTACTGGTCGATGCGCCGCTATCTCAACGAGTTCCTCTCGGACCGCCGGGTGATCGACTACGCACCGTGGAAGTGGCAGCCACTGCTGCAACTCGTGATCCTGAGCAAGCGGCCCTTCACCTCGGGTGCCGCCTACAAGTCGATCTGGAACGAGGAAAAGGGCGAGAGCCCGCTCATGACCATAACGCGCGACCAGACCGAGAAGCTCGCCGAAGCGATGAAGGCGCGGTACGGCGACGATGTGATGGTCGATTTCTGCATGCGCTACGGCAATCCGTCGACGAAATCCAAGGTGCGCGCGATGACCGAGGCGGGCTGCACCCGCATCCTGTTCTTTCCACTATACCCGCATTACGCAGGGGCGACCTCGGCCACGGCCAACGACCAGTTCTTTCGCGCGCTAATGGACGAGACGTGGCAGCCGGTGGCACGGGTGGTCGAGCCTTATTTCGAGCATCCTCTCTATATCGAGGCGCTCGCGCAATCGGTGGAGCGGGCCTATGCCGCGGCAGAGACGCGACCGGAGATCCTCGTCGTATCCTATCACGGGATGCCCAAGCGATACCTCATGCAGGGCGATCCGTATCACTGCCAGTGCCAGAAGACGACGCGGCTGCTGCGCGAGCGTCTTGGATGGGAAGAGACCGAGATCACCACCACCTTCCAATCGGTGTTCGGACCGGAGGAATGGCTCAAGCCCTATACGGTGGACGAGGTCGCCCGCCTCGCGCGTGACGACGGCAAGAAGCGGATCGCGGTCATGGCCCCCGCCTTTTCCGCCGATTGCATCGAGACGCTGGAAGAGATCAACGAGGAAATCCGCGAAAGCTTCGAGGAGGCGGGCGGCGAGGACTTCACCTATATCCCGTGCCTCAACGATGACGACGCGCATATCGCCGCGCTCTCGGCCATCGTGGAGACAAACCTTGCCGGGTGGTTGAACTGAGCTTCAGTAACCGGCAACCGGAACGAAAAAAGGCAGCGCCGCGACGCTGCCCCTTCTCTTTTTATCCGAAACCGTATCAGTCGGCAGCGACAACCGCAGCGACGATCGCCAGAAGCAGCAGCGGCACCCAAACGGCGGCGGCAGACGAGCTGGCATTGGTTTCTTCGACGATGACCGGTGCCTCGACCACGGGCTCTTCCATGGTTCCGGCGAAACCGGTGGATGCAGCGGCGGAAAAGGCGGCGGCGAGAACGAGTTTTTTCATCATAATCCTCCAGATGCGGGCCCGATCGCAACAGAAACGATCAAGCACCCAAGACTTACCTCGTAAGTTTTTCTAATCAGCAAATTGTGAAGAATGCAAACTCAACTTGCCACAAGCTGCGAACTTACCGCCGCGATTTCGTCAAATTAGCAACACTTGCGTGCCGACCTTTGCGAACGCGAACAACTCCTGGATATGCTCGTTGTAGAGCCCGATGCAGCCATTGGACGAGCGGCGCCCGATCTTGCGCGTGTCGTGTGTGCCGTGGATACGATAGTAGGTCCAGCTCAGGTAGAGCGCGTGGGTGCCGAGGGGGTTCTCGGGCCCCGGCGGCACGTAAGGCGGCCATTCGGGGTTGCGCTCGAGCATCGACGGCGTGGGCCGCCAGCTCGGCCCCTCGACCTTGCGCACCACCCGGGTGCGTCCACGGCGCGTCAACTCTTCGCTCAGCGGCACGGAGGACGGGTAGAGCTTGTAGGTCTGGCCGTCCTCGCCCCAGTAATGCACGGCCCGCGAATCGGTGTCGCACAAGATCGCGCCGTTTCTGAGATTGGAAAAATAAGGCCTCCAGTCGAGCATCCGGAACGCGGATATATTGCGCCGCACCGATTCGGTGACCTCGCTCTCCATCTCGACAGTGCCATCGCCATCGACGTTCTGGGCCAGCGCAGGTGCACCGATCATGGCTGCGCTGCCAGCAAGAAATGCGCGCCGCTTTATCTTTCCCGGGAAATATGACGACATCGTTCGGACTCCACCTGCCTTGTTACCTCGGAATGCAATATATGGCTTTAAGGCCTCACTCGCAATTCAAACAGACGCGAGGACGCGACATCCTGCGTAAGCGCGTTTGAAAATGCCTCGAGGCCGGGCTAGAGCAGGAACTTGTAACAGGCTCGGATGGCAAGGCTCCATGAAACGCACCCTCGTTCTTCTTCTCACCGCCATGCTGGCGCTTTCAGCCTGCGCCGCACCGACGCCGCCCCAGATGGGGCCTGATGGCAAACCGTTGCCGCGCCTCTACCGGATATCGTCGGGCGACACCCGCGAAATCCGCTTTCGGGTGCTGGACGCGGTCAATTCCCTGCGCGCGGCATCCGGGACCCAACCGCTGATCCTAGACGAAAAGCTGACCGCTGCCGCTGCCACACACGCCCGCGACATGTCGGTGCAGGAGCGCCCCTGGCATTTCGGCTCGGACGGCTCGTCCCCGCTCGACCGGGTGGAGCGCGCTGGCTACGAGGGAGAGTTCGTCGGAGAGACCATCTCGGAGACCTACGAGACAGAGCTCCAGACCCTCGCCGCTTGGATGGAGGACGACATCACCCGCCGCGTCATCCTCTCTCCCGATGCACGCCGCATGGGCTTTGCATGGCACCAGGACCCGAGCGGCAAGATCTGGTGGACGATGACGCTCGGAGGCTGATCACGCGGCAAGCGTGATCGGCGTGCCATTAAGGACCATCGCATAGATATCCTCCATCTCGCGATTCTTCACCGAGATGCAGCCCGCCGTCCAATCCGGCTTGAGGAACGCGAGCTTTGTCGCTTCGCCGTGTATGAAGATGTCACCCCCCGGCGACAGCCCGTGCGCACGGGCATAGGCGATATCCGCCTCGTTAGGATAGGAGATGCCGAGAGACAGGTGAAAGGCGCTGTTCGGGTTCCGCCGGTCGATGATGTAATCGCCCTCCGGCGTCCTGCCATCGCCCTCGAATCGCTTGTGGCCCGCCGGGGCAAAACCGAGATCGACGTCGTAACGTTTGAGTGCCCGGTTGTGGTGCAGAAGAAACATTTCGCGCGCGCCCTTGTCGACGTAGACGCGCGTCACCTCGGGGCCGCGATAGCTTCGGAACTTGGATCGCCCGGCGCATCCCGCAAGAGCGGCGGCCCCGGCGAGAAGGGTGAAACGTCTGGTGATCTTCATGGAATTGCCCAAGCTGCCGACCTGTGGATTTTTCTGCCAGAATACCGGATTCGGCGAAAATTGCCTAGCTGTATTGCGTCGGTATCTTGTCGGTATCGCGTCAGTGCAGATGAAAGCCCGCGACAAGCTCGACATGCGCCGACCAGCGGAACTGATCGACCACCCGCACCGGCCCCATGCGATAGCCTGCCGCAAGCAGATGCGCGGCGTCGCGGGCAAACGTCACCGGGTTGCAGGAGACATGGGCGATCCGGGGCACGCGCGCCCGGGCAAGCTCCGCGATCTGCGCCTCGGCCCCGGCGCGGGGCGGGTCGATCACCACTGCGTCGAACGCCGCCAGATCGCGCGCATCGAGCGGGCGGCGAAAGAGATCGCGCACCGCATGGGTGACGGGCCTGAGGCCCTGCGCATGGCGCGCAGCGTGGTCGAGCGCGGCAAGCATCCCCGGCGCGCCCTCCACGGCGTGCACCGCCGCACGATGCGCGAGCGGAAAGGAAAATGTGCCGCAGCCCGCGAAGAGATCGGCCACCCGCCGCGCGCCGTCGAGCAGCGCCAGCACCTCGGCCACTAGCGCCGCCTCGCCCTCGGCGGTGGCCTGAAGGAATGCACCGGGCGGCGGCACCACCGGCACACCGCCAAACGCCTGCACCGGCGCGCGGCGGGTGAGCACCGTCTCGTTCTCCCATGCGAGCCGCGCGAGATCGTGCCGCTCGGCCAGCGCGGCGAGCGACAGCCGCAAGGGGCCGTCGAGCGGCTTGCCGCCCGCGACCGCCAGGTCAAGACCGGCGCGCGACAGCGTGGCGGTGACCGCGAGTGCACCCTTGCGGCTGGCACCGGTCAGCGCGAGATCTCGGGCAGCGGCAAGCGCGGGCATGAGGTCGGAGTGAAGCAGGTGACAGTCGGGCACCTCGACCACCTGATCGCTGGCGCGCGCATGAAAGCCCGCCAGCGCGCCGGATTTGGTGCGCCGCGCCGCGAGCACCGCACGGCGGCGCGAAGCGGGGGGCGAGGTCTGCACCGGGGCGATCTGTGCGTCGATGCCGTGCCCGCGCAGGGCAGCGTCCACCTGCTGCGCCTTCCAGTCGGCGACGAAAGCGTCGGAGCCGTGCTGAAGCTGGCAGCCGCCGCATTGCGCGAAATGGCGGCACGGGGCGCGGACACGGTCGGGAGAGGGCGCGAGGACGCGAATATCCGTCAGGCGCTGGCCGTCCGATGTGCCGCTCACCTCTTCGCCCGGCAGGGTGCGCGGCGCGAAGAGCGGGCCCTCGGCCACGCCATCGCCGCGCGCGCCGAGCCGCAGGATGCGGTGCGTGCTCAAAGAAGGTCCTCGCGGCCGAGGGTGAAGCCGGAGGCAATCCAGCGGGCCTCAATCTCGGACAGGCGGCGACCGAGGGCGGGGCCGGAATAGGCGGGCATCAGATCTGCGGCGCGGACCGGGCACACCGCCACAGCACCGCGCCGCAGATCGTCGAACGCGTCCGGCGCAAGCGGGGTGCCGAGGAGCGCCGCGCGCAGGAGCACGATATCGCCCCCCTCCCCGGCCCCAAAGCGATAGCCGGTTTCGGCGGCCGACATGCCGCTCGCGATCCCGTCGCGCAGATGCGCCAGCCGCCGCGCCTCGGCACGCGACAGGCGCAGCCGCGCCGCCACATCGCTGCCGCCCAGCGCGGCGAGGCGGCGGAGCGGGTCGGGGGCGGTGCCCGTCTCCGCCTCGAGGTGGACAAGCGGGGCGAGCGCCGTGGCGTCGGCCCCCGGCAGAATCGCCGAAAGCACCGCCGCTGTCTGCATTGCGGCGACCGAAGGCGCGGGATCGGGGGCGGCAAGAAGCTTGCGCATCTCCGCCCCGATCCGCTCGCGCGAGAGGGAGGCGAGGCTGTCATGCGCGGCGGCGCAGGCGGCGAGGCCCTGCGCGTCGAGCCCGCCCACGGGATCGCCGTAGCAGGCGTGGAAGCGAAAGAAGCGCAGGATGCGCAGGGTATCCTCGCGGATGCGTTGGACCGGGTCACCGATGAAGCGGACGCGCCGCGCGCGCAGGTCGGGCAAGCCGCCCAAGGGGTCGCGCACAAGGCCGTCGGGCTCGGCATAGAGCGCATTCATGGTGAAATCGCGGCGGCGCGCGTCGGCCTCGATGCTCTGGCCATAGGCCACCCGTGCGTGGCGCCCATACGTTTCTAGATCGGCACGAAAGGTAGTCACCTCGTGCGGCAGCCGACCGGAGACCACGGTGATCGTGCCGTGGTCGATGCCGGTCGGGACGGGCTTGAGCCCGGCCTCGCGCGCGCATGTCGTCACGGTTTCGGGATGCGCGTCTGTGGCGATGTCGATATCGCCCACCGGCAGCCCGAGAAGCGCATTGCGCACGCAGCCGCCGACAAACAGCGCCCGGTGGCCGCCAGCGACAAGGGCGTCACAGACCGCGCGGGTTTCGGGGCGCGCGATCCAATTGCCGACGATCCTCATGGCCGCGCCGCCATGTCGGCGATCGCCCGCAGGATGCGGGCGGTCGCGCCCCAGATGTAATAGGGGCCGTACGGCACTGTGTAGTAGCGCCGCCACGTGCCTTTCCAGCGGCGTTGCTCGACGCGGAAGCGCGCCGGATCGAGGACATGCGAGAGCGGCACCGCGAACACCTCGGCCACCTCTCCCGGCTCGGCCACGGGCATGAAGGGCGCGGTGACACGCGCGAGCACCGGCATCACGTCGAAACCGGTGACCGTCTCGTGGCGGGGCAGATCGGCGAGGATTTCGACCGCGTCCGGGGCGAGGCCGACCTCCTCGCGCGCCTCGCGCAGGGCGGTGGTGTGAAGGTCGGAATCGCCCGCGTCCTGCTTGCCGCCGGGAAAGGCGATCTGACCGGGATGGTGCCGCATCACCGAGGACCGCATGGTCAGGATCACGCGCGGCGCGTCGCCGCCCGTCTCGACCGCCACGAGCACCGCCGCGGGCCGCAGCCGCCGCCCCTCGGGCAGCGTGACGTCGGGGTTGAGATCGTAATCGGACGACCCCGCGCGCGCCGTGCGCGCCGCCTTCAGGATGCGGGTGAGGGGATCAGTCGGGCTCACCCGGGGCCTCCGGGGCGTCGAAGCCGAGCGTCGCCGGATCGAGCCGGTAATGCGCCCCGCAGAACTGACAGTCGGCAGTGACGACGCCCTCCTCCGTGGTCATGCTGGCGATGTCACGGGCCGAGTAGATCGACAGGCTGTTGCGGACCCGCGCCTCGGAACACGTGCAGCCGAAACGCACGGGCTGCGTCTCGAACACGCGGGGGCCCTCCTCGTGAAACAGGCGCACCAGAAGGTCGGCGGGCGAGACCGAGGGCCCGATCAGCTCAAGCGTCTCGACCGTGTCGAGCAGGTGATTGGCGCGGCCCCAGTTCTCGGCATCCTCGCCATGCACGATGTCGCGCGCAGCGAGCAAACCGTCCTCGCCCGATCCGCCACCCGCGGCGAAAGGCGAAGCCTTGGGCATGTGCTGCAGCATCACGCCACCGGCGCGCCAGTGCTCGGTGCCGCCTTGCTCGGTGGACCTGCCGAAGCTGAGCGCGAAGCGCGTGGGCAATTGCTCTGACTGCGCGAAATAAGCCTCGGCACAGTTGCGCAGCGCATCGCCCGAGATCGGGGTGATGCCCTGATAAGGCGTGGTTCCCTGGCCCTGGTCTATGAGCAGGGCGAAATAGCCCTCTTCAAGCTGCGCGAATGCGTCGCCATCGCCGATCATGTCCCGGTCAAAGCTGGCATAGGCGCGCATCCTGGCCGGTTCGCCCTCTTGTGCCGGGGCAAAATAATCGGTGGCGATGCGGCGCACGGCACCCTTGCTCTGAAGCTGGAGTGACAGCTTCCAGCGCAGCTTGATCGTCTGTCCGATCAGCGCGGTCAAGAGCGCCATCTCGGCGATCATGACCTCGACAGCCGGGGGATAATCGTGCTGTTTGAGGATCGCGTCGAGCACGCCGTCGAGCCGCGCGACCCGGCCCCGGATATCCGCGTGATCGAGTTGAAACGGCAGGACCGTATCGTCCCACGCTAACTTCTGTCCAAGCGTCATGGGCTTTCCTTCGCTGCGCGGTTTGGGCATATCGCGAGCGCGCGGGCAGGACAAGGCGAGCCTGAGGGAGACGACATGACACGACGATTCGGCGAGGCCCCGCGGCCCGGCATCCGCTATCGGCCCCGTCCCGGCGTGTATGCGGTGCTGCCACGTGGCGGACGGCTTCTGGTAACGCATCAGGCCGAGCCGTTGCCCGAATTACAACTCCCCGGGGGCGGGATCGACCCGGGCGAATCACCCCTGCGCGCGCTCTATCGCGAAGTCCGGGAGGAAACCGGCTGGCTGATCGCACGGCCCCGGCGAATCGGGGTGTTTCGCCGGTTCGCCTACATGCCGGAATACGATCTCTGGGCCGAAAAGCTCTGCGTGATCTACCGCGCATGCCCGGTGCGGCGGCTGGGGCGACCGGTCGAGCCGGGACATCGGGCGCTGTGGGTGACGCCCGCGCACGCTGCACGCAACCTCGGTAACGCGGGCGATCGCCATTTCGTCAGCCGGGCCGGGGCATGGGCCTGAATTCCAGCAGGACCGCCGATATATCGTCGCTGAAGCGCACCTCTCCGGCGTGATCCGATAGCTTCCACATCAGCGATTCGAGGAAGGCCGGGCCGCGCGTCTGCCGCAGGTGACGCACGATCGCGGCGAGACCGGTCTCGTCGAGCATGGTGCCATCGGGGGCCGCGCATTCGGTGACCCCGTCGGAATGGATGAGCAGCCGGTCGCCCGGGTTCAGCGTGAACTCGATCTGGTCAAAGCGCGCGTCTTCGATCAGCCCGACAGGCAGACCGCCGTGCCCCACGAATTCCACCGACCCATCCGCGCGCTGGACCGCCGGATGCGGATGCCCGGCCTGCGAGAGAATCACGCGCCCCGTCGCGAGATCGACATCGGCGAGCGCGATCGTGAAGTAATGCTCGGTCTCGAGATCGGAAAGAATGACATGGTTGAGCCGCGCCAGCGTGTCGGCCGGAGGGCGCGCGGCAAAGCGGCCCGGCGCGATCTCCTGCAGGGCGAGGTTGTGCTCGGGCACGGTGGCCGAGAGATACCCGGCGAGGCGCGCGGTCATCAGCGCCGAACTGATCCCGTGTCCCGAGACATCAAGCGCGTAGAGGCCAACATGGGTATCCGAGATCGGAAACATTCCCACGAGATCACCGCCGACATGCCCTGAAGAATGCAGCGCGAGAGAAACGTCGGCCGGACCAAGATCGCGGTAGCGCTCGCTGAGTAGCGACTGTTGCAGCTTCTTGGCTTCGACGAGGTCGCTGTCGAGCGAATCATAGAGCGCCTGCAACTCGTCGAGGGTGGCCCGGACAAGACGGTTCTTGGAAAGAAGCTCTTGCTCCATGTCGAGGATGCGCGTCCCGGCGGCCATGCGCGCGCGCAGCTCGGCAGCATTGACCGGCTTGGTGAGGAAATCATCGGCCCCGGCATCGAGGCCGAGCGCGATTTCTTCCTTGCCGCTCTTGGAGGTGAGCAGGATGAAATAGACATAGCTCTCACTCTCCATCCCTCTGACGGAACGGCAGAATTCCGGGCCGCTCATGCCGGGCATCATCCAGTCGCTGATCACCAGGTCGGGCAGATCGCGGTGACACACGCCAATCGCCTCGCCGCCACTCTCCGCCTCTTCGACGACGTAGCCCCATTGCCTCAGGCAACTGCCGAGAATGCGCCGCTGCGCCCGGCTGTCATCCACGACGAGAACGCGCCTTGCGGTCCCGCCGGCGGGCGACTGGTCCTGGGTAACTTTCGTGACGCGCACCACACTCACCATTGACGGCTTCAGGCACAGGATTACGGCGTATATCTTGCTATCCCGTGAACGGGAAAAGTTTTCGGTATTTTCTCGTCGGCGTTAACACGTTCTGAAGAACTCCTGACGAGACTGGCGAAAATACGGGAGAGGCTGACATGATAGATTGGGATCGCGTGCGCGAGTTAAGAGAAGAAATCGGACCCGACGCCTTCGAAGAGGTGCTCGACCTTTTCCTGGAGGAGGCGGAAACGGCGCTCGCGATGCTGCGTACGGCCACTGCGGATGACGACCTCGAGGCGCAGTTGCATTTCCTGAAGGGCAGTGCGCTCAACCTCGGTTTCGCGACGCTGGCGGAGCTTTGTAACGACGGCGAGGGAAAATCACGCGCCGGCGCGCCGGACAGCGTGAGTATCCCCGAAATCGTTTCGGGCTACGAGACGTCCAAGGCCGCATTCCTTGCCGGAATCGCGGAGGGAATCGCCGCCTAGATCAAGAACTCCGCGAGCACCTCGTCGCTCGTGATGTCGCGATAGACAAAACCGGTTCGATCCAGCCGCGCGATGAAGGCGTCGAAATTCTCGGGCCGCGTGGTTTCGATCCCGATGAGGACCGAGCCGAAATTGCGCGCGGATTTCTTGAGGTACTCGAAACGCGCGATGTCGTCCTCGGGGCCGAGTACCTCGAGAAAGTCCCGCAACGCGCCGGGACGTTGCGGCATCCGCAGGATGAAGTATTTCTTGAGCCCCGAGAATCGCTGCGCACGCTCCTTGACCTCGGGCAGGCGCTCGAAATCGAAATTACCGCCGGAGGTGACGCAAACGACTGTTTTCCCACGGATAACCGCCGCCATGTCCTTGAGCGCGTCGACCGCTAGCGCGCCTGCGGGCTCCATCACGATACCCTCGATGTTGAGCATCTCGAGCATCGTCGTGCACAGCCTGTCCTCAGCGATGGCGAGGAGATCAAAGCCGTCATGGGGCATAAGGCGGGCGAAGGGACGGGCACCGATCTGAGCCACGGCGGCCCCGTCGGCGAAGGTATCCACCCGGCTCAGCCGCACCGGCTCACCGGCTCCAAGCGCCGCGGCGAGACAGGCCCCGCCCGCGGGTTCGACGAGGGTGAGCGGCACGCGGTCGCCGAAGTAGCTGCGCGCACCCGAGGACAGCCCGCCGCCGCCCACCGGCAGGACAAGGTGATCGGGCAGCCGCGCCATCTGCGCCTCGATCTCGACGGCAACGCTTGCCTGTCCGGCGATCACGTCCTCGTCGTCGAACGGCGCGAGAAAGTGCCCGCCCACCTGCGCGCAGTAGTCCTGCGCGGCGGCGAGCGTGTCGTCGAAATAGTCGCCGGTGAGCCGGATGGCGACGGCGTTGCCACCGAATTTCTCTGTCTTTCCAATCTTTTGTTGCGGCGTTGTCACCGGCATGAAAATCGTGCCCTGCACCCCGAAATGGCGGCACATATAGGCCACCCCCTGCGCGTGATTACCCGCGCTCGCGCAGACGAACTGCGCGGTTTCGGGCCGCTCCGCCAGCACGTTGCGCATGGCGTTGAAGGCCCCGCGCAGCTTGTAGGAGCGCACCGGGCTGAGATCCTCGCGCTTGAGCCAGATATCGGCCCCGTAGCGCTCGGACAGGTGGTCATTGCGCTGCAGGGGCGTGGCCGGAAAGACGGCGCGCATGGCGGCCTCGGCGGCGCGGGCGGTATCGCGGAAATCGGACATGGACCGGTCAGTGCCGCAATCGCGGGCGGCTGGCAAGGGGCTGGCTTGCCCCGCCCCTCAAAACCGGCTAATCGCGCGGGAAATCCGCGAAAGGGGAAACAAGATGTCCGCGCCAAAGAAAGTCGTCCTGGCCTATTCCGGGGGTCTCGATACCTCGATCATCCTGAAATGGCTGCAGACGGAATATGGCTGCGAGGTGGTGACGTTTACCGCCGATCTGGGGCAGGGCGAAGAGCTGGAACCAGCGCGGGAGAAGGCGAAACTCCTTGGAATCAGGGAAGAAAACATCTTTGTCGAGGATGTACGCGAAGAATTCGTGCGCGACTTCGTGTTCCCGATGTTCCGCGCCAACGCGCTCTACGAGGGGCAGTACCTGCTTGGCACGTCGATCGCCAGACCGTTGATTTCAAAGCGTCTTGTCGAGATAGCGGCCGAGACCGGGGCGGATGCGGTGGCCCACGGCGCGACCGGCAAGGGCAACGATCAGGTGCGGTTCGAGCTGGCCGCCTACGCGCTCAACCCCGATATCAAGGTGATCGCGCCGTGGCGCGAGTGGGACCTGACGAGTCGCACGCGCCTGCTTGATTTCGCAGAGAAAAACCAGATCCCGATCGCCAAGGACAAGCGCGGGGAGGCACCGTTTTCGGTGGATGCGAACCTGTTGCACACCTCCTCCGAGGGCAAGGTTCTGGAAGACCCGGCAGAGGCGGCACCCGACTATGTCTATCAGCGGACGGTGAGCCCGGAGGATGCGCCCGACGCGCCGGAATTGATCGAGATCGCCTTTGACAAGGGCGATGCCGTGGCCATCGACGGCACCCCGATGAGCCCGGCCAACATATTGACAAAGCTCAATGAATTGGGCGGAAAGCACGGTATCGGGCGGCTCGATTTCGTCGAGAACCGGTTCGTGGGCATGAAGTCGCGCGGCATCTATGAGACGCCGGGCGGCACGGTCCTGCTCGAGGCGCATCGCGGGATCGAACAGATCACGCTCGACAGTGGGGCGGGGCACCTCAAGGATGCCCTTATGCCGCGCTATGCCGAGCTCATCTATAACGGGTTCTGGTACAGCCCTGAACGCGAGATGCTGCAGGCCGCGATTGATCAATCGCAACATCATGTGTGCGGCACGGTGCGGCTTAAGCTCTACAAGGGAGCGGTCACGACCGTCGGGCGGTGGTCGGATCACAGCCTCTACTCGGAGGCGCATGTCACCTTCGAAGAGGATGCCGGGGCCTATGACCAAAAGGATGCCGCCGGATTCATCCAGCTCAATGCGCTGCGGCTGAAGCTCATCGCGGCGCGGAACCGGCGACTCGGGGGCTGAGGCGAACCGCACGGTTCCGGGCGCGAACCGCACGGTTCGCCGGGCTGCGGCGCGCGTGGACGCAAGACTTCGTTTACCCGGCCGCCAGCGCCACGGCGCGCAGCCGCTCGTAGGCGGGCATCGCCGCTTCGGCCAGCGCGGCGCGCGGCCCGTCGAGCACGGGCGGCGGCCCCTCGGCGGGGGCGAAGCCGGTGCTGTCATGGACCGCCCCGTACCAGTGCGACGCCCAGGCCCCGTCATCCGGATGGCCGCCGCGCGGCCAAGACAGCATGGCGGGTGTCCAGTCGAGCCCGAGCGCGGCACAAAGCCGTTGCAACATTGTTGACGGATCGCGCCGGATATCGGCGGAGTCGATCACCACGGGCAATTGCCCGCCGACCACCAGATAGTCGTAAAGCTCGACCTGCTGGACAAAGCCGATATCGGCCAGCACCGGGTTGTCGTATTTCGCGGAAAAGCTGGCGGCGACGCGCGCCGGGTGGCGGATGAGAAACACGTTGACCACCTCGCGCACCCAGTCGCGGGGGAAGCCGGGGATCATGTGCTGGGCCATATGCTTCTGGTAGAAATGCGGCTTTTGCGCCGGAACAGGGCCTAGAAGCCTTGTCACCACCTCGTCCGGATCCTGCGGCTGGGCGGTGAGGATGGCCTCGCGCATGGGATGGTCGAGCCCGGTTTTCGCGAGGTAGGCGGCGTAGAAGGGCTCGTCCACGACCGCGCAATCGCCGCGCGCGGCGAAAGCGTACATCATCGCGGTCGACAGGTTGCGCGGCCCCGACCACATCGCAATGCGCATCCCCTTCCCTCCTCTCGCTCTCCGGCTCGTGAGCGGCGCGCCCTTGGCTTTGCCCGCAACTCTGCTACCACATCGGGGCAGGCGTTACAGGGGGCAGGGGCGATGGACGCGCAATTCTGGCATGACAGGTGGCAAGAGGGGCGGCTCGGCTTTCACGAGGGGCGTGTCAACCGGATGCTGGAGGCGCATGTCGGCGTTCTCGGCCTGGGGCCGGGGCAGCGCGTTTTCCTGCCACTGTGCGGCAAGGCCGTGGATATCCCCTGGCTGTTGTCGCAGGGGTATCGCGTGGCCGGGGCGGAGCTGAGCGAGATCGCGGTGCGCGACCTCTTTGCCGGGATGGGCGTGACACCGGACGTGACGGAGACGGGATCGCATCGCCGCTATGCCGCAGACGGGATCGAGATTTTCGCGGGCGACATTTTCGAGATCACGGCGGATGTGCTCGGCCCGGTGGATGCGGTCTATGACCGCGCGGCGCTGGTGGCGCTGCCCGGCGAGATGCGCTGCCGCTATGCCGCGCATCTCGCCGGGATCACCGCCCTGGCACCGCAACTGCTGGTGACGTTCGAGTACGACCAGGCAGAGATGGACGGGCCGCCGTTTTCCGTGACCAGGGACGAGGTGACGCGCTGTCACGGGGCGCGGTTCGCCATCGAGGTGCTGGCCGACGCAGACGTGCCGGGGGGTCTCAAGGGGATCGTCGCGGCGCGGGAAAAGGCGATGCTGCTGCGCCCACTTTAGGCGCTCTTGCGCTGGATCAGAGCCTTGTAGAGGTCCTGAATGCGGGTGGTGACGCGGCCTTGCGCGCCGTCGCCTATCACCCGACCGTCGATCTCGCCCACCGGGGTCTGTGCGCCGAAGGTGCCAGTCAGGAACGCCTCGTCGGCCCCGTAGGTCTCGACCAGCGAGAAATTCTTTTCATGCACGGGGATGCCATCCTCGCGGCAGAGGTCGATCACCTTTTGCCGCGTGATTCCGTTCATGCAGTAGTCGCCCGTCGAGGTCCAGACCTCGCCCTTGCGGACGATGAAGAAGTTGCAGGCATTGGTGGTGTTCACGAAGCCGTGGATATCGAGCATCAGCGCCTCATCGGCCCCGGCCTTTTCCGCGGCGATGCAGGCGAGAATGCAGTTGAGCTTGGAATGCGAGTTGAGCTTGGGGTCCTGCGTCATCGGCAGACCGCGGATATGCGGCACGGTGGCGAGGCGGATGGGGCGGGCGACGGCGGGCGTCGAATGCTCCATGATGATCGCGATGGTGGGGCCCTGCCTGCTGAGCGAGGGATGCTGAAAGGGCCGGGTTTTGACGCCGCGCGTCACCATCAGCCGCGCATGGGCGTCGGTGGTCATGTCATTGGCCGCTTGTGTCTCTGTTATGGCCTGGAACAGTTCTTGTTGCGTCATGCCGATATCGAGATCTATGGCGCGGGCTGCCTCGAAGAGGCGGCTCAGATGCTCGTCCGCGAAGGCCCAGGTGCCGTCATAGAGGCGCAGCCCCTCCCACACGCCGTCGCCCAGCATGAAACCGCTGTCATAAACGCTGACCAGCGCCTCCGCCTTGGGCACGATCCGACCGTTGAGCCAGATGCGGATCGTCTCGTTGCGGGCGTCGTCATGGGCGGCGTGGGTGGTCTGGTGGTCTGTCATGTTGCGCTCCTCTCGTCGCAAGGGTAGCCGGGGCAAGATGGGGGGCCAAGGGTGAAACGACGCTCAAAGGGACGTGAGGTCACGGGCTTGTCCCTTGGGTGTGACAGCCTGCTCCGGCATGATGCGGGAAAGACGGAGGGCACGCCATGACGATCGGGATACGGGAATTCAAGGCGGGGGCGCTGGCGCTGCTGATCGCCGCGGCGCTGTGCCTGCAAGGCGCGCGCGCAGGCGCGGCGGAACGCGAGACGCTGGTGGTCGCGGGCGGCTGTTTCTGGTGCGTCGAGGCAGATTTCGAGAAGGTCGCGGGCGTAATCGGGGCCGAGTCGGGCTTTGCCGGCGGCGACGTGGCCAACCCGACCTACAAACAGGTGACACGCGGCGGCACCGGGCACCTCGAAGCGGTACGCATCCGCTTCGACCCCGCGCGTGTGAGCCGTGCGGCCCTGCTCGACCTGTTCCTGCGATCCATCGACCCGACCGACGCGGGCGGGCAGTTCTGCGACCGGGGTGAGAGCTATACCACGGCGATTTTCGTGTCTGATCCGGCGGAAAAGACGCTTGCCGAGAGCGCGATCCGAGAGGCCGGGACGGAACTGGGACAGAAGATTGTCACACCGGTGCGGCACCTCGACCGGTTCTGGCCCGCCGAGGGCTATCACCAGGATTACTACAAGAGCGGCGAGATCATCCTCACCCGCTTCGGGCCGCGGACCAAGGCCAGCGCGTACAAGCTCTACCGCGAGGCCTGCGGGCGCGACGCAAGGGTGCGAGCGCTCTGGGGCGATGCGGCCCCCTTTGCCAAGGGGTCGTGAGCAGCTTCTTCATGGTAAAAATACTCATGTCCGACGGCGGTGCCGGGCGCACCCTCAGCCCACCTTGCACGCCGCCAGCACCGCCATGTTGAGGATGTCGTTGGCGGTGAAATTGGACGAGCAGATCTGGATCGAGGCATCGACACCCGACAGGATCGGGCCGATCACCGTCGCGCCGGCCATCTCCTGCATCAGCTTGACCGAGATCGAGGCCGAGTGGCGCGCCGGCACGACGAGTACGTTGGCCGGACCCGAGAGGCGCTGGAACGGATAAGCCTCCTGCGCGCGGGCGTTGAGCGCGACATCGACGGTCATCTCGCCCTCGAACTCGAAATCGACGCCGCGCCGTTCGAGCACGCGCGGGGCGCGGTGCATTTTTTCGGCGCGTTCGGAATGCGGGTAGCCGAAGGTGGAGAAGCTCACGAAGGCCACGCGCGGATCGAGCCCGAGGTGCCGCGCCACATCGGCCCCGCGGGTGGCGATGGTGGCGAGGTCCTCTTCATCCGGCCATTCATGCACCAGCGTGTCGGCGATCAGTACGATCCGCCCCTTGTGCAAGAGCGCCGTCACCCCCACCGCACCCTGCCCGGCATCGGCGTCGAAGACGTGGTTGATCCGTTCGAGGATGTGGGCGGATTTGCGGGTGGCCCCGGTCACGAGCGCGTCGCCATGATCGTGGGCGAGCATCAGCGCGGCGAACACGTGCCGGTCGCGCGCGGCGAGGCGATGGATGTCCTGCCGGTCGAATCCC
>Ga0102926_1000303_pt1 | contig 27848 bp, 29 predicted proteins | sample SalPonR1_A_D2_MG_FD_78173 | JGI IMG/M metagenome (GOLD analysis project Ga0102926, IMG submission 78173) | Salt pond soil microbial communities from South San Francisco under conditions of wetland restoration - Salt Pond MetaG R1_A_D2_MG | ecosystem: Environmental > Aquatic > Marine > Intertidal...
AAGAGAAATAAAAGAAGTTAAAGAAGGACTTATGGGAATTATGGCGGGGATGGGAGATTCTGTAACACAAACTGTGCTATCACCTTTAACGACTATGGCTGTCATTTATGGAGCATTAACAGGAGAATACATATTAGCAGTTGGTGGAGCTCTAATAATGGCTGCATCAGTGGTTTACTTGTCTCTGAAAGGATATTTAGATGGATACTACTACGGGGAGGAAGCTTTAGAAGACAGAATTAAATTTTCGAATAAGAGTCGAATAGTTAAATTTTTCCCTGTATTTTTTATAATCTCTATAAGTACGATAATAGCAAAAGCTCAGATGATGTCAATATCTTCATTGGAAGTTAGTAATTTAAAAGGTGCTGCCCTATCTTTACTAATATTCTATTTTATATTTTATTTTCTATTAAATAAAAAAATTAAAGATGAAGTATTGTTAATATCAGTTTATTTACTAGGTTTTGTACTTATGATTTTTACATAAAAATGGAGGGTATTATGGAAAAATTAGATGATTTAAAAAAATTAATTGATACAAATAACAAAGCAAAGCTTGTTATTGTATCCGCGGAGGAAGAAAATGTTTTAGAAGCAGTATCGGCTGCTTATGAGGATGGTTTTATAGAACCTATACTAGTTGGCAACAAAAATTTAATAGAAAAAATTATTCTAAAAAATAATTTAAAATTAAAGAATGTTGAAGTTATAGAAGCAAATAATTTTGAAAAATCAGCAGAAAAATCAGTGAAAATAATTAGCGAAGGAAGAGGAGATTTTTTAATTAAAGGCTTAGTAGACACATCAATTTTACTGAAAGCTGTACTCAATAAAGACTGGGGATTGAGAACTGGAAAACAGTTGAGCCATGTAATGCTTTATGAAATACCAAATTATCACAAATTACTTATGCTTACTGATGGAGGGATGGTAACATATCCTGACTTAGATACAAAGATAGAACTTATAAATAATGCTTATGAAGCTGCAAAAAATCTTAATTATAAAGAATTTAGAGTTGCCTGTTTAGCAGCAAAAGAAAAACTAAACAAAAAAATGCAGGCTACGATTGATGGGTATGAATTAAAAGAAAAATATAAAAAAGGCGAGTTTGAAGATGGAATAATAATCGAAGGACCTATAGCTTTAGATATTGCAATATCTAAGGAAGCGGCAGAAATAAAAAAATTCGAAAGCCCTGTTGCAGGTGAAGCAGACTTATTATTAGCTCACAATATAGAAATGGGCAACGGAATAGGAAAGGCGATCACCTATTTTGGTAAAGGAATAGGAGTAGGAGTAGTCATGGGAGCAAAGGCCCCAATAGTCCTTGTATCGAGAGCCGATGATTTTAAATCAAAATATTACTCCATAATTTTTGGAAGTGTTGTAGCTAAATAAAAAAAAGTGGAATCTTTTAAAAGATTCCACTTTTCTAATTAGTTATTATTCTTTGTTTGTAATAGTTACGTGAGGATAAGGGAATTCTATTTTTTCATTATCAAAAGTTTCTTTAATTGTTTCTGTTAAATCATAATAAACTGCCCAATAATCTGGAGTATCGGTCCAAACTCTCACCTTAAAGTTGATAGAAGAATCAGCTAAGGTTCCTAACCTAATAAAAGGTTCAGGGTCTTTATGCACTAAATCATGATCATTACAAATTTTTTGTAAGGTTTCTTTTACTTCTTTAATATCAGAATCGTAATCTACTCCGATTTCTAAATCGACTCTTCTTTTTTCGTGATAAGAGTAATTTGTAATTGGAGATGAATAAACCTCAGAGTTAGGGACTATGATTTTCTTATTATCGGGAGTAGCTAAAATAGTACTAAACATTTCGATATCCTGAACTGTACCTGCATAACCACCAGCTTCGACATAGTCTCCAGCCTTAAATGGTTTAAATAATAATAGCATGACTCCGGAAGCAAAGTTAGATAAACTTCCCTGTAAAGCCAAACCTACTGCAAAAGCTAAGGCACTTATTATACCTATTAATGAAGTTGTCTCAAAACCAAATGTACCTGCAATAGATATTAATAAAACTACCTTCAATAAAATGCTTAACAGTTTACTGGAAAAAGATATTATGGTTGAATCTAAGCCCTTTTTTTCCATAGCCTTTTTTAATAAATTAATGATTAATTTAATGACCCATAGTCCTACTACAAGAATAACTATAGCAGTGACTACTCTAGTTAAATAAAATGTTACTATGTCCATCTAATCACTCCTTTTGTGAAATTTAATATGCTTTATAGTCAATTATATACCCTGTTAAAATATAAATATACTATTTTATACTATTATATATTAAAATGATTTAAAAATACATTTATTATTGTTATAATATATTTAATTAACAAACAAAGATGGAGGTCAAATATGATATTAATAAAAAAAGGAACAGTTAAAACTATGGAAGGACCGGACATAATAGACGGTGACGTCTTAATAGACGGTGATAAAATTAAAGAAATTGGGAAAAACATTGAAGTAAATGAGGATGTAGAAGTAATTGATGCATCAGGATGTCTTGTAGTACCAGGACTTATAGATGGTCATTGTCACCTGGGAATGTGGGAAGAAGGCATAGGTTTTGAGGGAGCCGACGGAAATGAAAGTGTTGACCCTGTGACACCTCAACTTAGAGCCATAGACTCTATAAATCCAATGGACGAAGGATTTAAAATGGCTAGAGAAGGAGGCGTTACTACAGCCGTGACAGGTCCTGGAAGCGCTAACGTAATAGGAGGAACCTTTGCTGCAGTAAAGACTTACGGTTACAGAATTGATAATATGATTATAAAATATCCTACAGCGATGAAAATTGCTTTTGGTGAAAATCCAAAAAGAGTATATAATGAAAAAGATAAGTCGCCAATTACTAGAATGGCAACAGCCTCAATACTAAGAGAAACTTTGTATAAAGCAAATAAATACTATGAAGATACAGAAAGAGGAAAAAAAGAACCGGATGAAAAACCCGAGTTCGATATCAAAATGGAATCAATGATTCCGGTAATGAATGGTGAAATTCCTCTAAAAGCACATGCACATAGAGCTGATGATATTTTCACAGCATTAAGAATAGCAAAAGAGTTTGAATTAGATATAACTTTAGATCACTGCACGGAAGGACATCTTATAGCAGAAGACTTAAGCAAAGAAAATAAGCCTGCCCTTGTAGGACCGAGTTTATCTGAAAAAAGCAAATATGAATTAAAAAATTTAACCTTTGAAACTCCTAAGATATTAAACGAAGCAGGTGTTGAAATAGCTATAATCACAGATTCACCTGTAATTCCACTTCAATACTTAGCCTTAGTTGCAGGATTAGCAGTTAAATCAGGATTAAAAGAAGAAGAAGCATGGAAGGCAATAACTATAAATCCAGCTAAGATTTCTGGAATAGACAATAGAGTTGGTAGTCTAAAAGAGGGAAAAGATGCAGATATAGTAATATTTGAAGGAAACCCATTAAAAAACATTGATAGCAAGCCAAAAAAGGTTATAATAAACGGGAAAATAGTTTAAATACTATTAATGTATTAAAAGGCACCTAAACTTTAGGTGCTTTTTTAAATTATAACTTTTTTACCAAAAGTTTGATAGTAGGTTGAGGTAGTTATTAAATCCGTATGTTCTATAGATACGGTTTGATTAGTTTTAATATTAGACCAAGAAACACCATTAAAATCTGTTTCTTCCGTCAACTGCACAAAATATTTTTGGCCATTGGCATTTATTAATATATAATTTTTAGTAACTTCGTCAACGATACCGATAATAAAATTTTCTCTGTTTTTCTTGTTGGTAAGTATAAATACATAAATAGTAATTATAGTAATTAATGATATTAAAATAATTATTAAATAAATCATAGCCCATCCTCGTATTATAATATATTAAATCAGACGTAAAACTTATAGAAAAGTTCCCGAAGGTCTATGGAATATGATAAAACAATGTGATATTATAATATAAAAAGTAAGGGGAAATAATTTGACAAATAGAGATGTATTTAATATTAAAGAGATTACAGCACTGTACTTTATAACTATAATATTATTTTTACTATCAAGCATATATGTAATAGATGCTCTTGGAATTATTGGTATTCCAATAACACATTTTATATCAATTTTAGCTCCAGGATTATTTATGACATTGTATTTAAAGAAAAATATTAGAGAAATATATTTAATTCATCCAGTTAAAAAAATAAAGTATTTTTTTCTGGGGATACTGTTATGGATAACAGCTATAATAATAAGCGGGATATATTCTTACTATGCTATGAGAATATTTCCATCAGAAGATCTTATAGAATCTTTTAATTATATTTTTTCTAAAACCACGTTGACACAGCAGATAATAATAATGGCAGCAGTACCGGCGGTTATAGAAGAAATGTTTTTTAGAGGAATTATGCTTAATGCTATCAAGAAGAAAAGCAATATAATCGTAGCAGCTTTAATTTCTTCTCTTTTATTTGCTGTAATGCATTTTAGTTTAATTAAAATATTCCCGACATTTTTATTGGGAGTTGTTTTTTCATATGTAGTATATAAAACAGGGTCGATAATACCTGCTATTTTCCTGCATTTTATTAACAACTCTATGAGTGTATTAATTCAACACATACTTCCAAATATAGAACTTGATAATTTATCATATATATATATAAACCATAAAATAATTTTATTATTTCTAATTATTTATATTTTTTATGAAGGTAGGATGAATTATGAAAAAACCAAAATATGAACCATTAAAGAAGTATTTTGAAAGTTTAAATGATAAAAAAGTTAAACTTACATATGAGGAAATTGAAAATATCATAGGAGGGAAACTTCCGACTTCATCCTATAAGTACTCTATATTCTGGTCTAATGGAGGACAGTATCAGGATTATGCATGGCTGGAAGCAGGATGGATTGTTAAAAAAGTTGTGCTATCTAAATATATTATTTTTGAAAAATTAGATGAGTCTAATAAAAACGAACAGCTTGTATTTATAGAGGATTTAAAATATGAAAAATCAAATAAATACGAACCTTTAAAAAATCATTTAAAAAACTCGGGAAAAGATAAAATTGTCTTAACATATAAAGAAATTGAATCAATAATAAATAATAAACTTCCGGAATCTGCTTATAAGTATAAAGAATGGTGGTCAAACTCTAAACACAATAGAGGTATTATATGGATGGAAACCAATTATAAAGTTGAAAATGTAAAATTGGGAGAAAGCATTGAATTTATTAGTATTAATAAAAAAGGATCATTAATAGAAAATTTTTTTGAAAAAATCAAAAAAATTTTTCGAATGAAAGTTGAATGATGAAATAATTTTAATTTAAAGAAGAAATTTCACAAAAAATTAACAAAAATTCAAGGTTTTATGTTAAAATATACATATGATTAAAAATAATTCACTAATAGAAGGCGATATGAATATGATAAAAAAAGTTTTAATACTAGGTGGAAGCGGATTTGTTGGTAAGGCTATAATGAAAGAACTCAAAGATGACTTTGAAATTTTAGGAACTTACTACAAGAATCCAAATCCTGAATTTAAAGAAAAAATGTTTAAATTTGATGTAAATGATATTACATCCGTTAAATATATACTAAAGAAATCCGATGCAGATTTAGTAATATCATGCTTAAGAGGAGAGTATGATAAGCAACTTAAGTTTCACATTGAAGCTGCTAAATACTTGGAAAAAACATCAAGAAAAATGATGTTTTGTTCTTCTGCAAATGTTTTTGATAAAAATCCAACTAAAGCATACTATGAAGACGATCCTACAATAGGAGGATCAGAATACGGTATTTTTAAAGAAACCTGTGAAAAGGAAATGAAACAAATTTTAGGAGATGATTTAATCATTGTGAGATTGCCGATGATTTTTGGAAAAGAATCTCCTAGAATAAAAGCTTTAAAAAAAGCTCTAGAAGGCAACAAGGGCGTGTATTTATATGAGAACTTATACTCCAGCATAAATACAGATAAAAGGATAGCTAAACAGATTAGATACATAATAGAAGAAGAAAAAGATGGTGTTTTTCATTTAGCATCAGAAGATGTTATAAATCATATGGAATTTTATAAAGATATAGTAAAGGGATTAGGATATAAAAAGTTCAAATTTGGAAGAAAGAAGTTAAAATTTGACAAATACTATCTTGCCATACTTTCGAATAGGACGGATTTATCCGATGTATTTGACTTTAGTAGTAGAGATGTAATAAAGGAAATGATATAGAAACTGTGAAAACAGTTTCTATTTTTTTTAGAATAAAAACTTAATATATGGGTATTAAATAATATGATGAAATGGAGGTATAATATGTTAAAAGAAGAATTAGAAGTAATTAAACAAGGTATTATTAATGAAGTAGAAGGATATGAATTTTATATGATGGCTAGTAGAGAAGCTAAGGATGAAAAAGCAAAAAAATCATTAGAAAGTATAGCTAAAGAAGAAATGAAACATTCTGAATACTTAAAAGAACTTTTTGAAGTAATGAAAGAAAGTGAAGATGAAAAATTTAAACTAGCTTTTTTAACAGACCCACCATCTCCAAAGATATTTAAATGGGAGAATAAACAATTTACTAAAAATTCTATTTCTGTTTCAATTTTTGGAACAGCTATAAATTTAGAAAAAGCTTCCGTAGAATTTTATGAAGAAGCTAAGAAAAAAACAAAAGTTGAAGAGGCTAAGAAACTTTTCGATCTCCTTATTGAATGGGAAAAAGTACATCTTGAACAATTCAAAAAAGCATACAATGACAGCATGAAAGACTGGTGGAACGAACAAAATTTTGCACCTTTCTAAAATATTAAAAATAAAATAGCAAAAAGAGGACTTAAAGAATTATTCTTTAGAGGTCCTCTTTTTTTCTTCACAAAAATAAAATTAAATGATATAATCATAAAACAAACAAATGTTCGATAGGAGGTGTTTTCTTGAAAAATAATTTTACGGTTATGCATATAGATGTTAATTCAGCTTTTTTATCCTGGCATACTGCTTATTATAGACAAATAGGCATAGACAACAATTTTTTAAAAACTCCAACAGTTATAGGTGGAAATGAAAAAAAAAGACACGGAATTGTTTTAGCAAAATCTATACCTGCTAAAGCAGCTGGAGTGAAGACAGGCCAATCACTTATGGAAGCAAGAATAGCATGTCCTAATCTAAAAATAATACATCCGAGATACGATGTTTATATAAAAGCCAGTATAGCACTTAGAAATTTTTTAAAAACCTTTACTCCAGAAGTAGAAGTATTTAGTATAGATGAGTGTTTTTTGAATTTTACAGATAAAAGTATTAATTATGAGACATTAGCATTTAAAATAAAAGAAGAAATAAAAGAAAATTTTGGATATACAGTTAATATAGGAATATCAGACAACAAACTTCTGGCTAAACAGGCAAGTGAATTCGAAAAACCGGATAAAATTCACACCCTTTATAAAGATGAAATAGAAAATAAACTTTGGCCCCTTGATATTTCAAAACTTTTTATGGTAGGCAGAAGAACTACACCTAAGCTTAGGAAAATAGGGATACAGAGCATAGGAGATCTAGCTAACTGCGACTACAATCTTTTAAAAACCACTCTAAAATCCCATGGAGATATGATTTATAAATATGCCTGGGGGATTGACGATTCTTCTTTTGGAAAAGAGCAGGAAGTAAAAGGCATCGGCAACGGCAGCACTATATCTTTTAATGTAGAAGAGAGAAATACTGCATATAAAATAATAATAAGTCTATCAGAAAATGTTGCAGCAAGACTTAGGAATAAAAATAAATACTGTAGAGTAGTAGTTATTGGCATAAAAAACAAAGATTTTAAATATAAAATTAAACAAAAAAAACTTGACTATTATACAAATACCACTGAAGAAATAATAGAAAATTCAAAAGAATTATTTGAATCGCTGTGGGATGAGACACCTATAAGACATATGAGTATTAGAGTTACAGATCTTATTGATAAAAATAATAAACAAATGAATTTTTTTGAAAAAAAAGATAATCTAACAATAGAAAAATTAGATGAGACCATAGATAATATAAGAGAAAAATACGGCAAATATTCTATTATAAGAGCATCATATATAGATAGTGGAATAGAACCTGTAATGGGAGGTTATCCTTCTGAAGAATACCCTGACATGAAAAGCATTTTGTGAGAGGAGAATGTAAGCGATGAAACTTTTAAATCATCCTATAGATATGATAGCAGTTTTTAATGTTAAAGGAGATATAAAACCTTTTAAATTCAAATACGAAGATAAAAAAATCAAAGTAGAAAATATAGTAGATATTAAGGAAGAGAAATTAGCCGGAAATAGAAGACTAGTTTTCGTATGCATGACTGATAGAAAAGAAATCTATGAGCTTAAATATGAAATAGATAGTCACAAGTGGTTTTTATTTAAAAAGTAATTTATAATTTCAAATATTAGAAAATTTATGTATAATGATATATGATGTAAAAAAGGAGGAAAACATGACAAAAAAAGGCATCATATACTTTATGATAGGATTGTTTGTTATTATGGGGTTTTGGATTTTAGTAGGGAGCTATTTTTCCCAATTAGATCCCGAACCTTCAGAAGGAGAAGAAGTTTACAAAAACGAAGCTTTTGGATATAAATATATTTATAATGATAACTTAAAAATAGACCTGGATTTGGAAAAAATAAAAACAGTTATAGAAGACCAGGATATGAAAATAGAAATATACTATGATAATTTTTCAGATTCGATAAATGATACGAAAAACTTAGTAAATTACGGTAATGAAAATATAAAAGATAATGATTACATTGAAATTTTATTTGAGGATACTACTCATAAATATGGAATGAAAACTCTATCAACCCAATGGAAAAGAAAAAAATTAAATTCAATAGATAAGGACCTAAATTACTATACTTTATTTCAATACATAATAGATAAAGATGAAGCCTATACAGTTATGATAAAAAGCAACGAAAAAATAGACCATAAGGACTATATATGGAAGATAGGCTTTATAGATAAGACCGGGGAAATAGATGATTTAAATATGGCAAAATTAAAGCCTGAAAATTTACCTGATAAAAATACCAGAGCAGGACAGATGTATGAGACTGTATTTGACAAAGAAAAGGAACTAATATGGGGAATATTTTATCCAGAAGCCAACAAAGGAAATTACGATAAACTTTACGAACTTGAAGAGAAGTTAGATTATGAGTTTAAAGTACTTTTAGAATATAAAGGACTGAATACCGAAGCCTACTCAAATCTATTTGAAATAGAAAATAGAATAATTGAATACACATTTCAGGTATTAGGAAATAACGACGACCCTGTAGTTATGTATGAAATTCTGGAGGGTAAATACGATAAATTAATAAATCAGGTAGCAGAAGAAATCAAAAAATATAAAGGTGATGTTCTTTTTAGATTAAATAATGAAATGAACGGAGATTGGTGTTCTTATTCTGCATGGTTTACTCAAACAGATACAGATATATATAATGAAGTTTGGGTATATTTTTATGAAATATTTGAAGAAAAAGGAGTAGACAATGCTCTATGGGTTTGGAATCCAAATTGGGGCGATTTTCCGGAATTCAAATGGAATCATTATTTAAATTATTTTCCGGGGGAAAAGTATGTAGATATAGTAGGATTAACCGGTTACAATACAGGCACCTATTATCAGCATGAATATTGGAGAGAATTTGAAGAGATATATGACCCTATGCTAGAAGAATATACAGAATACTTCAACTATGAACTTATGATTACCGAATTCGGGTCGAATAGTGTCGGTGGAGATAAGGCCGAATGGATAGAAAAAATGATGAAAAAAATAAAAGAATACGATATAGACATAGCTCTGTGGTTTAGTTCAATAGATTATGATAGCGAAGGTAACCCAGCCAGGATATATATAGTAGACGAAAACGAAAAAACTCTAAATGCATTTAAGAAAGGGCTTGAATTATACTATGATAAAAAACAAAGATAGACTGGATTATTTAGATTATTTAAGAGTTATAGCCTGTTTTTCAGTTATATTTGTCCATGTTAGTGCAATAGGAATAGTTTCTTTTGAAAGCGGAAGCATGTATCACAAAGGAATAATTTTTTTGAATAGATTATTTAAGTATACAACTCCTGTTTTTTTGTTTCTCAGCGGAATTACTAGTTTTTATAGTTATAGAATTAAAGAATATAAATATCTGGATTTTTTAAAAAGAAGACTTAAAACAGTTATTTTTCCTTTCATTATATGGAGCTGCATATACTACTCTGTCCTTGTTTACAGCGGCAGCTATAATTTTAACATACTATACTTTATAAAAAAATTAATTTTAGGGAATATGAACTATCACTTATATTTTATACCTATTTTACTACAGATGTATTTTTTGTCCGGGATAATAAATTTTTTGTTCAAAAAAATTAATAATAATATCATACTTTTCTCTGCATTAATCATAAACATTTTGTCTATGGAAATGAGCTTTCTATTTTCAGATAGAATTTTTATGAAATACATATTCTTCTATATATTAGGGGTGTATTTTACTAAAGAAGCCTTTAACTTTTTAAAATTCAGCAAAAAATATTTTAGACCTATGGTTTTTATATTTTTAATGTCTACACTTTTTTATTCAGTATTTTACTATTATAGTAGATACGATTTAATGAATTATGCATGGCTTATATTTTCAGTATCAGGGATATTTTTTCTTTTTGAAATTTCAATAAAACTAGAAAGAAATAATACAGTATCTAAATTGATAGTAAGAAAATTAAGTAAAAGTACGTATTATATATACTTAAGTCATCCCCTTATATTAAGCGGGATAGCAAGAATATTTAAAATTGGAAGCTTAAATCTTATATTAATTCTTACAATATATTTTTTAATGACCTTATTAATAAGCACTATTTTATCTGTAAGTTATAATGAAATTAAAAATAAGTATTTAAAAAATAAAAAGGAAACAAAAAGACATGTTGATATGTCATCTTAGATTTGGTATAATTTTACTTATATAAATATATTAGGAGGGTTCAAATGCATAGAATACTTTCGATAAATCCAGGGTCAACATCAACTAAAATAGCTCTTTATGAAAACGAAAAAGAAGTTATAACAGAAGTTTTAAGACATACAGAAAACGACCTTTCAGAATACAAGAGAATACAGGATCAGTATAAGTTTAGAGAAAAGGTTGTTTTAGACTTTTTAAAAAAAAATAATTACGATGTAAATAAACTCGATGCTGTAGTAGGTCGTGGGGGCATACTTCCACCGATTAAATCGGGAGCATATATAGTAAATGAAAAAATGGTAGATTATTTAAAAAACAGACCTAGAGTCGAACATGCTGCAAATTTAGCTGCAATAATTGCTTACGACATATCAAAAAAAAATGATATTCCGGCATATATATACGACTCAATTGCAGTTTATGAATTAGAGCCTATAGCAGAAGTAACTGGAATGCCTGAAGTAAAAAGAGATGCTTTAGTTCACACATTAAACATGAGAGCATCAGCAATAAAAGCAGCTCAAAATTTAAACAAAAAATACGAAGACAGTAAATTTATAGTTGTTCATTTAGGTGGAGGGATAACATTATCAGTTCACAATAATGGAAAAATGATAGATGTAGTGTCTGACGACGAAGGACCTTTTTCACCTGAAAGGTCAGGAGGATTACCAGGAAGAGGGCTTCTTAACATTTGTTTTTCAGGAAATTACGACAAGAAAGATATAACAAAAAAAATGAGAAGTATCGGAGGCTTAAAGGCCTATCTTAATACCAATGATTTGATTAAAGTTGAAGAAATGATTGATTCGGGAAATGAAAAGGCGAAACTAATTTTTGAAGCAATGGCATATCAAATAGCAAAAGGAATCGGTGAACTATCAACTGTTTTAAAAGGAGATTTAGATAAAATAGTATTAACAGGAGGTATGGCTTATTCAGATAGATTAGTCGCATTAATAAAGGAAAGAGTTGAATTTATTGGCGAAATCATGGTAATGCCGGGAGAGAATGAAATGGAATCTTTAACCTTAGGAGCCTTAAGAGTTTTAAGGGGAGAAGAAGAGGCAGAAGTATTTGATTTATAAAAGAAAGGTAAAGCCTTTCTTTTTTTATATAGGTAATTGAATTTTTTTTGTATAATAAAGTGGATATATAAAATTATTATGCTATAATTTAACAGGGTGATAATATGAATTTTTTACCAATAAACAAGCAAGATATGGAAAAAAGAGGATGGGATATCTTAGACTTTATAATAGTAACGGGAGATGCCTATGTAGACCACCCATCTTTTGGTACTGCAATTATTGGAAGATTATTAGAAAGATTTGGATATAAAGTAGGAATAATAGCCCAACCTGATTGGAATAATTTAAACGAATTCAAAAAATTAGGAAGACCAAGATTGGGTTTTTTGGTTACATCTGGAAATATTGATTCTATGGTTAATCATTATACTGTATTTAAGAAAAGAAGAAAAAAAGATCTGTATTCACCTGGAGATAAAGCTGGATTAAGACCGGATAGAGCAGTAATAGTATACGGAAACAAAATAAGAGAAGCTTACAAAAATACTTCAATTATAATAGGAGGTATAGAAAGCAGTCTTAGAAGATTTGCTCATTACGATTACTGGTCCAATTCAGTAAGAAGATCAATACTGCTGGATTCGGCGGCAGATCTACTTATATATGGTATGGGAGAAAAAACAATAATTTCTGTAGCTGAATCTCTTAAAGCAGGAATACCGATTGAAGAAATAACATATGTTGATGGAACGGTTTTTAAAACTAAAAATTTAGATAGACTTTTTAAATATAAAAAGCTTCCTACATTCGAAGAAATAATTAATTCAAAAGAAAAATATGCTGAAAGCTTTATGATTCAATCTAAAAACACAGATCATATTTCTGGAGAAATTTTAGTAGAAGATTATGGTGACCTATATGTAGCTTCAAATAAACCTTCAGAACCTTTAAGTGAATTAGAAATGGATGATATATATAATTTAGATTATACGAGAACTTATCATCCAGTATACGAAAAAGAAGGAGGTATATCTGCATTAAAAGAGGTTAAATTCAGTATAACAGCAAATAGAGGTTGTTACGGGAATTGTTCTTTCTGTGCCCTTGCTTTTCACCAGGGTAGAGTTGTGCAGAAGAGAAGCAGAGAGTCTATAGTAAATGAGGCAGAAATACTAACTGAACTCGACGAATTTAAAGGATATATAACAGATTTAGGAGGGCCAACTGCTAATTTTAGAGAAAGAGCCTGCGATAAACAAAAAAAGTACGGTGTATGCAGAGATAAAGAATGTATAAATCCAAGATGCAGCAACTTGAAAGTAACTCACAAAGAATATCTAAAAATACTCAGAGAAATAAGAAAACTAAAAAATGTTAAAAAAGTTTTTGTAAGATCTGGAATTAGATATGATTATTTGATGTATGATAATGATGATGAATTTTTTGAAGAATTATGCAAACATCACATAAGTGGTCAACTTAGAACAGCTCCGGAACATTCATCTAACAAGGTTTTAAAGTTGATGAACAAACCTGACATTGAATTATATAAAGAATTTGAAGATAAGTTTTACAGTATAAATAAAAAAATAAATAAAGAACAGTATGCAGTTCCATATTTTATTTCAAGCCATCCAGGTTCAACAATTAAAGATGCTATAGAACTGGCTGAATTTATAAGAGATTTAGGCTATATACCTGAGCAGGTTCAGGATTTTTATCCAACTCCAGGAACTTTATCAACATGCATGTACTATACAGGGTTAGATCCGAGAACTATGAAAAAAATACACGTTCCAAATTCCTTTCATGAAAAGAGATTACAAAGAGCTTTACTGCAGTACAATAAACCATACAACTATAAATATGTAAAAGAAGCTTTAACCTTAGAAAAAAGGTATGATTTGATGGGAACATCAAGTAAGGCACTAATAAAAAAATAACTTATTTTAAATTGCAATATTTTGCAAATTAAGATAATATTAGTATAAGCAAATAATTAGGAGAAATACTATGGCAAGAAAGAAAAAAACATTTAAATTTTTAAATATATTACTTATTATTCTAGGAGTTGTTTTAATAGCCTGGGGTGTTAATTTTTTTATAGGAAATAATAACGAAGTAGAAGGAGAGCAAGACCCTTTAGCAGAGAGCATAGATGAAGATGAAGAGGAGAATTCTTTGAATAAACCAAATGAAAGTGAAGAAGAAGAAATAGTTGAAAAAACTAAATCTGTAAAAATATCAGCTGTAGGAGATATAATGTTTCATATGAGTCAAATTAACGGCGGATATGACGAATCAACTGACACATACGACTATAAAGCTTTTTTTGAAGACATTAAGCCTTTTATTGAAGAAGCGGATATAGCTTTTGCAAATTTTGAAGGAACTACAGCTGGACTTGAAGATGGCAATGTCTATAAAGCTTGGCCTGTTTTCAATGTTCCCGATGAGACCTTAGATGCATTGAAATATTCAGGATTTGATGTATTATCTACTATTAACAACCACAGTATAGATATGGGTAAACAGGGTATCATAAGAACTATTGAACAAATTGGACAAAGAGACATGCTTCATGTTGGAACAAGAACAAGTCCTGAAGAAGATAGAGTATTAATGTTAGAAGAAAATGATATAAAAATTGCTGTAATAGCATATACCTACGGATGTAATGGCCTTGAACAATACTTAACTGAAGATGAACTAGATTATATGGTAAATATTATAGATGAGAATAAGATAAATCAAGATATAGAGTACTCTAAAGACAATGAGGCAGATATAATAATTGCATTTATGCACTGGGGAGGAGAGTACCAGAGGGATCCGTCAGTTCAGCAGAGAAATTTAGCAGATATGATGTTAAATAATGGAGTTGATATTATATTGGGTAGTCATCCCCATGTAATTCAAGACTCTAAAACTCTAGAAGTTGATGGAGAAAAAAAATTCATCGCATATTCTATGGGTAATTTTATTTCAAATCAAAGATATGAAACTTTAGCTCATGAATATCCAAATTTAAACATGTATTATACTGAAGATGGTGTAGTAGTAAATATAGAAATTGAGAAAGATTTACAAAAAAATCAAACTGTAATAAAAAATGTAGATTTTACACCAACTTGGGTTAATAGAGTCAAGGTTAATGGTAAATATGATTATGATGTCCTTCCTATTGAAAATTACTTAGAAAATAATGATGTTTCAGAAGAACTTAAGTTAAGAATGGAAAATTCATATAATAATACTATGGGAAAAATGAACATAAATATAAATTGATCTGGAAGTGAGAATATTGGAATACTTAAAAACAACAATATCAAATATTAGAATTGTAGATTTGCTGGAAATAGCTATAGTTGCTTTTGCCTATTATAAGGGATACATGTTAATACGAGAAACTAGAGCAAAGCAGCTTCTTAAAGGAATTATTATGATTGTTATTATAACAAGGCTATCCAGCGAATTTAAATTTTATACTATAAGTTGGATACTTACCAATACTTTGCAAGTTGGTTTGATAGCTATAGTTATTGTATTTCAACCAGAATTAAGAAAGGCCCTAGAATACATAGGGAGGACTACTTTTTTTTCTTTTAATTTTTTAGAAAGCTCGGAAAAATCTAATGATAAAATCATTGAAGAGATAATAAAAGCTTGTGCTGCTTTATCAAATCAAAGTATAGGAGCTTTGATTGTATTCGAACTTAAAACTGGTCTCAACGAATATATTGAATCCGGAGTAAAAATTGACGGTGATATTTCTAATAGTTTGTTGATTAATATTTTTATACCTAATACACCCCTTCATGATGGTGCAGTTATAATCAAGGACCAAAAAATAAAAGCAGCCAGTTGTTTTTTGCCACTGACAGATAATTCTCATTTGAGTCAAGATGTAGGTACTAGACATAGAGCAGCTATAGGTATAACTGAAAAATCGGATAGTATAGCAGTAGTTATATCTGAAGAAAAAGGTTTTATTTCATATTCTTCAGATGGAAGATTATATAGAGATATTAATATTGAAGAATTAAGAGAACTGTTAAAAGATATCTATAAATCTGAAGAAAAATCTAGATTTATAGAAAAATGGAGGCATAAAAATGATTGATAAAAAAGATAAAGTTCTTATAATATTAATATGTATCTTTGCAGCTCTTGCTTCCTGGTTTTATGTTGTAACAGAAAGAAATCCTGAAATTACAGAAAATATTACAGACGTAACCATAGAAGTAAGAAACTCAGAAAGTTTAAATAATAGTGGATTAGTTGTAGCAAATATTGATACAACAGCTGTCAATGTAAGAGTCAGAGGATTAAGAAATGAAGTAATGAACATAGAAACTACAGACATTAATGCATTTATCGATGTATTTGGATATAGTGAAGGAAGTAATAAAGTTCCTGTTGATATAAATTTACCAAGCAACGTAGAACTTGTAGATTATAATCCAAAGCAGGTCCTATGCGAGTTTGAGGCAATAATAAACAAATCTTTTGAATTGGATGTAAATATAATTGGAAATGTAGAATCAGGATATTTCGCAATGAGACCTGAAAGCAGTGTTAACACGGTTATTGTTAGAGGACCGAGAAGCACTTTAAACTCCATAGATAAAACAGTTGTTAATATGGATATAACAGGAGCTTCGGAGACTTTAACAAAGAGAATACCAATAAATATATACGACGACAAAGGAGTGGAATTAAATCTAGAGGTTAATCCATCTATAGCTGAAATAACAGTTCCGATTTATCCAGTTAAAGAAACTGAAATAGATATACCTATAACGGGAGAAGTAAAAGAAGGATACGGAATTAAAGAAGTTAGGATAGAACCAAAAACTGTATTAATAGCAGGTAGAGAAGATGTATTAAGAGATGTTGAAAAAGTTAGATGTGACCCTATATCAGTAGAAGAAGCGGATTCAAACATATACTTACCTGCAGAATTTATAGAAGGCAACTATTATATTATAGAAGATGTAAATCCAAGAATAGAAATTGAAATTGAAGAAATAATAACCAAGGATTTGATATATAACGTTGAAGATGTTAATGTCACAAATTTATCTGAAGATTTAAAAGTTGATATGATAGAAATAGATAGTGAATTTATTTCATTAACAATTGAAGGAATAAGCAGCATTATAAATGAAATTTCAAAAGAAGATATTAAACTTAATGCTGATTTATCTGAAGGAGTAGAGGGGTCAAATTTAGTTGGATTTGAAGTTGAAACTGAAATGGAAATTAGTAATTATGAAATAAATCCTATTGAAGGAAATATAATTCTCAGTGTAAATGAAGATTCTGAAGAAATTACTAATGAAAATATCGAAGAAAATGAAAATATAGAGGAAAATGAAAATGAAAACGAAGATGAGATAGTACAGTGAAGGTGGAAAAATGAAAAAAGAACTTGAAACTTTTCTCGCCTCAACTCAAGATGGAGTAATTTCTATTGATATTAATCGAAAGATAAAGCTCATTAATAAAAAAGCAGCGGAAATTATTGGTGTCGACAGTGAGAAAGTTATAGGTAAAAATATATCTGAAGTAGTTAAAAATTCTAGATTACCCTACGTATTAAAAACAGGAAAACACGAACTAGATTGGCAGCAAAAGTTGGGAGATTATCAAATAATAACCAGTAGGATGCCTTTAAAGGATAAAAATGGCAGGATAACTGGTGCGATTGCAATATTTAGAAATATAACAGATACTTTTAATCTTGATAGACAAATAAACAACTTAAATGAATATAAAAGTCTACTTCAAGCTGTATTTTCAGCCGTTCAAGATGCTATTAGTGTGGTCAACACAGAAGGAAAACATATAATGGTAAACCCTGCTTATACAAAAGTTACAGGGATTTCTGAAGATGAAGTAATTGGAAAATATGCAAATTATGATATAAGAGAAGGTGAAAGCCTCCACTTAAAAGTTTTAAAAACTAAAAAACCTGTTAAAAACACAAAGATGATATTAAAACCAAGTGGTAAAATGGTTATAGCTCAAGCTGCACCAATTATTGTAAATAAAGAACTTAAGGGAAGTGTAGCGGTACTTCATGATATAACTGAAATTAGAGAATTAACAAAAGAATTATCAGAAGCACAAAAAAGAATAAGAGAGCTATCTGCAAAATATACCTTTGATGACATAGTAGGAAAATCAAAAATAATGATTGAAGCTAAAGGACAGCTAATAAAGGCAGCAAATGTACCTGCAACAGTTCTCTTAAGAGGAGAAAGTGGAACAGGAAAAGAATTATTCGCCCATTCGATACATAATGAAGGAAGCAGAAAAGAAAAACAATTTGTAAGAGTTAACTGCGCTGCTTTAACAGAGAGTCTTTTAGAGAGCGAACTTTTTGGATATGAAGGAGGAGCCTTTACAGGAGCTAAAAAAGATGGGAAAAAAGGACTTTTTGAAGAAGCAAACAACGGTACTATATTTTTAGATGAAATATCAGAAATAAGCATGAATACTCAGGTAAAGTTATTAAGAGTACTCCAAGAAAAGGAAATAACAAGAGTTGGAGGATTAAAGCCAGTACATGTTAATGTAAGAGTGGTAGCAGCTACTAATGTTAATCTGCTAAACCTAGTAAAAAAAGGTAAATTCAGAGAAGATCTTTATTATAGATTAAATGTATTTCCTATTTACATACCACCATTAAGAGAGCGATTGGAAGATATAGAGATATTAGTTAAAAAATTCATTAATAAATTCAATATGGAATACGGAAGGAACGTTACCAACATAAGCAAAGACGCCTTAAATATTTTAACTAAATACAACTGGCCCGGGAATGTCAGAGAATTAGAAAATATAATTGGAAGAGCTATGATCAACATGGATTTTAATGAAATTATAATATCAAAGATTCATATACCTTTACTTATATCTGAAAAAGATTATGACAAAAAGAACAAAGATTTTGAAAAGGAAACAATCGTAAACAGCTATAAAGATTTAAATGATGCTAAAGAAAATTTTGAAAGAAAATATATTGCAAAAGTATATAAAGATGTAAATAAAAACAAAACAAAAACAGCTGAAAAACTTAATATTTCAATAAGAAGTTTGTATTACAAACTTGATAAATACAAAATCAGTTAAATTTGCAAAAATATGCAAAAACAAGAATAATGCAAGATGTTGCATGCAAAATATTTCGAAAACATTTTAGTATTTTTATAAAAGGCACCTAAACCGTTGTAAAGAATGGAAAGGTGCCTTTTGGCATGAGAATTGCACTATATTAATTAATATAAAAAAGGAGTGAGTATATGAAGCAATTAGTTATTAATCCAGGGTCTACTTCTACAAAAATCGGAATTTATGACAATTTAGAAGTAGTATTGGAAAAAACACTTAGACACTCGGAAGTTGAACTTAATAAATACGATTCTATAATAGAACAACTAGAATTTAGAAAAGAAATAATTAAAGAGGCGATTAAAGAGATTGGATTAAAAGAAGAAGATTTTGACGCTGTAGTTGGAAGAGGTGGTTTACTTAAACCTATGAAAGGTGGAACATACAAAGTAAATCAAGAGATGGTTAGCCATCTAAAAGAAAGTCGAATGGGAGAACACGCCTCAAATTTAGGAGCTCTTCTTGCTTATGAAATTACAAAAGATTTAAATATACCAGCTTTCATAGTTGATCCTGTTGTTGTTGATGAAATGGAACCTATATCTAGAATTTCAGGACATCCTAGATTTGAAAGGATAAGTATTTTTCATGCTTTGAATCAAAAAGCTGTTGGAAGAAAAGCTGCAAGAAGTATTAATAAAAGCTATGAAGATTTAAATCTTATTATAGTTCATTTAGGTGGTGGAATTTCAGTAGGAGTTCACAAAAAAGGAAGAGTTATTGATGTAAATAATGCTTTAAATGGAGAAGGACCTTTTTCACCAGAAAGATCAGGGACTCTCCCTGTAGGTGACTTAGTTAAGCTATGTTTTTCAGGTCAGGTAACTTTAAGAGAAGTTAATAAGATGATTAAAGGCAACGGAGGACTAATAGCTTACTTAGGAACAAACAATGCTAAAAAAGTAAGTGAAATGTGTGAAGAAGGCGATGAAAATGCACAATTGATATACGAAGCTATGGCCTACCAAGTATCAAAAGAAATAGGTGCAGCAGCAGCTGTATTAGAAGGAAATGTAGATGGAATTGTTATAACCGGAGGAATAGCTTACGATGAAAAATTCATCAGTTGGATAAAGAAAAGAGTTAGCTTTTTAGCTGATATATTTATTTATCCTGGAGAAGATGAATTGGGAGCTTTAGCAGAAGGCGGATTGAGAGTTCTTAAGGGAGAAGAAGACTATAAAGAATATAAGTAGGTGTATTGATGGATAAAAATTTAATCATAGTTGTTGGGCACTACGGAAGTGGTAAAACTGAATTTTCAATAAACTATGCAGTAAAGTCCAAAGAAACTTTTAAAAAAGTAAATTTAGTAGATCTAGATATTGTAAACCCATATTTTAGAAGCAGAGAAAAAAGAGAAATGCTTGAAAATATGGACATCAGTATTATGGCAAGTAACCTTACAAATAAAAATTTAGACATACCTGCATTGTCACCAAGTATAAATGGAGCAATTAACGATATTAAGGCGAGAACAATAATAGATGCGGGAGGTGATCCTGTAGGAGCTAAAGCATTATCGAGATACAACAACATAATAAGAAACAAGGACTACGATATGTTTTTAGTTGTAAATGCTAACAGACAGGATACACAGAATTTAGAAAAAATAATTAGTTATTATGAAAAAATCGAGGCAACATCAAGATTGAAAATAACAGGATTAATAAATAATACTCATACATTACAAAGCACAAGTATAGAAGATGTAATGAGAGGTGCTGAATTAGTAAAAAAAGTATCAGAGAAATTAAAAATACCAGTTAAATATCATACTGCTATAAAAAAAATAGCAGATGAAATAAATAAAAATAAAAGTATGGAAGTTTTTCCAATAGAATTATATATGAGGGAAGAATGGATGTACTAATAAATGGAGGTTCATTATGGCAAAAGGTAAAGTAACTTTTAACACCGATTTATGTAAAGGATGTGAATTGTGCATCGAAGCATGTCCAGTTAAAATTATATCTTTAAATAAAAAAGTTATAAATGCTAAAGGATTTAATCCAGCACATGTAGAAGAACCGGACAAATGTATAGGATGCGGAAACTGCGCAATTATGTGTCCTGATTCAGTAATAAAAGTAGAAAAGGAATAGGAGGTATATTAATGACTAAAGTATTAATGAAGGGTAATGAAGCTGTCGGAGCAGCGGCTATAAAAGCAGGCTGTAAATACTTTTTCGGTTATCCAATAACACCACAAAACGAAATACCAGAATATATGTCAAGAGAAATGCCAAAAGCAGGAGGAGTTTATCTTCAAGCAGAAAGTGAAATAGCGGCAATTAATATGGTTTATGGAGCTGCCGGTGCTGGAGGAAGAGTAATGACTACTTCATCAAGCCCTGGAATATCTCTTAAACAAGAAGGAATTTCATATTTAGCAGGAGCAGAATTACCATGTGTAATAGTAAATATGATGAGAGGTGGACCTGGGTTGGGTAGTATACAGCCGGGACAGGCCGATTATTTCCAAGCTACAAGAGGTGGAGGTAATGGAGACTACAGACATATTGTATATGCCCCTGCAAGCATTCAAGAAACAGTAGATTTAATAATGGAGTCCTTTGATGTAGCAGACTACTATCGTATACCTGTAATGATATTAGGAGATGGTATGATTGGACAGATGATGGAAGCTGTAGAGTTTAAGGAACCAAATAAGAAAGATTTACCTGAAAAAGATTGGATTACAACAGGTACTAAGGAAAAAAGAGAACCAAATATAGTAAATTCTCTTTATTTAGACCCTGAAGAACTTGAATTATCTAATATTAGATTAGAAAAAAAACACAATAAGATTATTGAAAATGAAAAAAGAGTAGAAATAATCGATGTAGAAGATGCAGATGTTGTTTGTGTTGCATACGGCACAACATCGAGAATTGTAAAAAATGCCATAGACGATTTGAAATCAGAAGGGATTAAGGTTGGACTAATAAGACCTATAACTTTATGGCCTTTCCCAGAAGAAGCTTTCGATAAAATCAATAAAGACTGTAGGGGACTATTAACGGTAGAAATGAGCATGGGTCAAATGATAGATGATGTTAAGATATCTTCTAATGGAAGATGGCCTGTTCATTTCACAGGAAGATCAGGAGGAATGGTTCCTACACCATCAGCAGTTATCGATAAAATCAAAGAAATTGCAGGAGGTGCAAAATAATGACTAATTTAGTATATGAAAAGAGTAAAGGCTTAACAGATGTGGAACTTCACTATTGTCCTGGATGCACCCATGGAATAGTTCATAAACTTGTAGCAGAATCCTTAGTTGAACTTGGTGTACTTGGAGATTCAATTGGTGTGGCTTCCGTAGGATGTTCTGTACTTGCATATAAATATTTAAATTGCGATATGCAGCAAGCCGCTCACGGAAGAGCTCCTGCTGTAGCAACAGGGATTAAAAGAGTAAATCCTGATAATATAGTTTTTACTTACCAGGGAGACGGAGATTTAGCATCAATAGGAGCAGCAGAAATAGTACATGCTGCACATAGAGGTGAAAAAATAACTACAATTTTTGCTAATAATGCAATTTACGGCATGACAGGTGGACAGATGGCACCTACTACTTTAATAAATCAAAAAACCACTACTTCACAAGAAGGAAGAAGTGAAGAACATTCAGGTAAACCTTTAAGAATATCTGAAATGTTGGCAACTATAGATGGAGCTAAATTTGTTGAGAGAGTATCTGTAGATACTCCTGCTAATGTAAGAAAAGCTAAAAAAGCAATAAAAAAAGCATTTCAATGTCAAATTGAAGGTAAGGGATTTGCTTTAGTAGAAGTATTATCAACTTGTCCAACAAATTGGGGTATGCCACCTAATGAATCGCTACAGTGGTTAAGAGATAATATGATTCCATATTACCCACTTGATAAATTTAGAGATTTTGAGGAGGAAAAATAATGGAAGAAAAAGTTATAGTAGCTGGTTTTGGAGGACAAGGAGTTATGGCAATCGGTAAATTACTTGCATATGCAGGAATGCTGGAAGATAAGCAAGTTTCATGGTTGCCTTCCTACGGACCTGAAATGAGAGGTGGAACAGCAAACTGTGATGTTATCGTATCGGATAGAATGGTAGGCTCACCTATCATTACAGATGATGCAACATCTGCTGTTATTATGAATTTGCCATCCCTGGACAAGTTTGAAAGCCATGTAGTAAAAGATGGCAATTTATTTGTTAATGAATCTTTGATTGAAAGAAAATCCAAAAGAGATGATATAAAAACTTATTACATACCTGCAAATGAAATTGCTCAAAAACTAGGGAATGCAAAAGCTGCCAATATGGTTATGCTTGGAGCATATTTAGAAATCACTAAAGCGGTTAAGCCGGAAACCATAATAGAAGCTTTCACAAAGGTATTTGGAGAAGACAAAGCTTCGTTTATTCCTTTAAATAAAGAAGCTTTAAAAAAGGGAGCAGAACACGTAAGATAAATAAGATAGAGAAAACATAAATTTCTTGAAAATGAATTATAGTATGATATAATTGTTATCGACAACAATTGTTGTCAATGCTTCTTAAATTTTTTGCCAGGACCGTGAACTTTAATGATTCACGGTCATTTTTTTAATAATAAAATATTTTAAAACATTTTATTTGCTTATGTTGACTATTGTTTGTTAATTTGATATAATTAAAAAAAAGTGAATGGTGATTCAAATGCCTCAAGTATTAAAGGAAGAAGTAAAAAATAGAATAATTAACTCAGCAGTAAAAGTATTTAAAAAAGACAACTATAGAAAAGCTTCTATGAATGAGATTGCTAAGTATGCAGATGTATCTGTAGGTAACATATATAGATATTTTGACAACAAGAAAAAATTATACGACTATATAGTAAAAGATATCTATATGAAACTAGCTGATGTAATACAGTTTTGCGAAGAATCAGAGAGCAACACAGCTTTAAAGATTGAAAGTTGCATTGACGAATTTGTAAAATTATACGGCAAAGACAAAGATGTTTTCATAATTTTGATTAATTCTGATGAAGATATTGATGAAAATCAAACTATTATCAACGGTATAAGAAATATCTTGAGTGAGAATTTGATTACTGTAATGAAAAACAAAAAAGGTAAAACTACAAAAGAAGATGAAGTTTTTTGTCGCACAATAGCTGTTTCAATAGCCAATGGTGTAAGATACATAGTTCAAGAAAATGGAAGCGAAAAAAATCTTGAAAAAAGATTAAGATATTTTCTTGATTTTATGAAGACAAGCTTTCTTAATGAAGTTGAGAAATAAAAACATTTAAAATTTTATATTTGATTAAAACTTAGAATATAAGGTAAATTTGCAATGCAGATTTATCTTTTTTTGATTAAAACAGTACTAATTAGATTTTTTATTAGACAATAAAAATATTTGTAGTATAATATAAGTTGAATTTAAGGAGGTGAAAAATTAAACAAAATAAAAGCGCCAGAACTCTAATTATAAAAATTATTAATGAGTTGACGAGGTTAGGAAGTATCGAGTATTTCGGCGGATGTCCTACGTTACAGACAAGCGTTAGATATTTTTTAAAACTGTAAAGCAATTTATAGTACAAAGAAAGTATCAGTCTAAAATTTTTATGAGGTGATAAAATGTGTGGAATTGTAGGATATATAGGAAATGAAGATGTAAAAGAAACAATATTAAAAGGACTTGAAAGATTAGAATATAGAGGTTATGATTCAGCAGGGATTGCTTTATTTGACGGTGATAATATTAAGGTTTTTAAGGATAAAGGAAGAATTGCTCATTTAAGAGAAATAATAGATTACGACATAAAAAGCACAGTTGGTATGGGACACACGAGGTGGGCAACTCATGGAAAGCCAAATAGGATTAATTCTCATCCCCATCAAAGTAGCTGTAGAAGATTTACAATAGTACATAACGGTATTATCGAAAATGAAGAGTTTTTAAAATCTAAATATTTAGAGAATATTGAATTAGAAAGTGAAACAGATACAGAAGTAATTGCACAATTATTAAACAAATTTACAAATGAAGGAGAAGAAGTTAGCTTAGCGATAAGGCATTTAATGAGTGAAATAGAAGGTTCTTATGCATTAGCTATAATAGATCAAAGTAATAAAGAGAAAATATATGCAGCCAAAAATAAATCTCCCCTATTAGTAGGAAAGGGAACTGGATTTAATATGGTTGGTAGTGATGCTATGGCTATGGTAAGTCATACTAATGAGTTTTATGAACTTAATGATGGAGAATATGCTGAAATTTCAAAAAATGATGTTGAAATCTTCAATATTTACGGTGTAAAATCAAATAGAGATACCTATAAAGCTGAAATGGATTCTGATGATATTGAAAAAGGAACATATCCTCACTATATGCTTAAAGAAATAGATGAGCAGCCTTTTGTTATAAGGAGAATAATAGCTGAATATCAAAATGAAAATGGAGAACTTAAGATAGATGAAAATATAGTAAAAGAAATAGAAAAAAGTGATAGAATTTACATAATTGCTTGTGGGACCAGTTATCATGCAGGTCTTGTAGGAAAACACTATTTTGAGAATATAACCAGCAAACCTGCTGAAGTTCATGTTTCTAGTGAGTTTGTTTACAATACTCCGATTTTAAGTGAAAACCCATTATTTGTTTTTATATCCCAGAGTGGTGAAACAGCAGATAGCAGAGCAGTTTTAGTTAAGGTTAAAGAAATGGGATATCCAACATTGACTGTTACCAACGTAAAAGGATCTACCTTGTATAGAGAAACAGATTATCAATTACTATTACATGCAGGACCTGAAATTGCAGTAGCTTCTACCAAAGCATACACTGCCCAAATAGCAGTATTAGCGTTACTTGCTTCTAAGAGTTCAAATAAAGACATAGACATAATTAATGAATTGTCTGTAGCAGCAACTGTCATGGAAGCTCTATGTGATTCAAAAGACCTATATAAAAAATTAGCTCAGGAGTATTTAAAAGATACTAGAAATTGTTTTTATATAGGAAGGCATATAGACTACTACCTGTGTATGGAAGCAGCTCTAAAACTAAAGGAAATATCTTACATACAAACAGAAGGATTTGCTGCAGGAGAACTAAAACATGGAACTATAGCTTTAATAGAAGAAGGAACACCAGTAATTGCTGTGATAACTCAAGAAAGAGTTAACTTAAACACAAGGAGTAATATAAAAGAAGTTTCAGCAAGAGGTGCTAATGTAATAACTATATCGAGAAAAGCTATTAGTGCAAAAAATGACCAAATTGTAATTGGGGATTTAAATGAATTATTGACCCCATTAGCAGCAGCAGTACCAGTTCAACTACTGGCCTACTATGCTGCTTTAGATAGAGGGTGTGACATTGATAAGCCAAGGAATCTTGCTAAAAGTGTTACAGTAGAATAAAAAAACTTATGGAGGTGTAAAAATGGCTTATAGAATTGATGAAAATGAATGTATCGCTTGTGGAGCATGTGAACCTGTTTGCCCTGTTGAATGTATTTCAGAGGTGGACGATGGAAAGAGAAGAATCGACGAAGATGCCTGTATAGATTGTGGATCTTGTGCAGCAGAGTGTCCAGTTGATTGTATCTCAGAAGTATAAAAACAAATAAAAGATGCCTGAGAGGGCATTTTTTATTTATATAATATTGACATATACCCAAAATATGTTATAATAAAAAATGTAAAGAACATATACCCAATATAAAAAGGAGGTTTTTATAATGCCTGGATATGATAGAACAGGACCAAGAGGTGAAGGATCTATGACCGGAAGAGGAATGGGCTACTGTGGAACAGGAAGAGGATTTAGAAGACCTGGGTTTAGAAGATTTGGAGCCGGAGCTGGATACGGCTACGGAAGAGGATATAGAAGAGCTTACTATGATGCTCCTGTTGTAAGCCCAGATGAAGAAAAAGATATGCTTAAAGAAGAAATCGAATTTCTAAAATCTAGATTAGAACAGTTGGAAAACAATACAAAAGAATAAAAAAATAAGGATGAGCTTGTCTCATCCTTATTTTTTGATATAATGTATATATTAAAAAAATAAGAGGTGAAGAAATGTCAAGACCAAGAAAAAGAAGAAGAGTATGTGGATTGCCAAATACAAAGTCTTTTGGACCACTTAGCAAAACCGAATTACAAAGAAATGAAATTATTAATATTACTGTAGAAGAACATGAAATAGTAAGATTAATTGATCTTGAAGGTTTGGATCAAACTGAATGTGCTGAAAGGATGGGAGTAGCAAGATCAACTATACAAAGGTCATACATAGAAGTTAAGAGAAAAATAGCAGACTGTATAGTAAATGGAAAGACACTGGTAATAGAAGGTGGAGATTATATTTTATGTGAAAAAAACATAGAATGTGAACCCTGCTATAGAGGCCGCATGAGAAGAGGCAGGAATAAATAAAAAGAAATCTTGATTTTAGTTTTAAAATATGCTAATATCTAATAGACTTATAAGCCGAAGTGATGGAATTGGCAGACGTGACGGACTCAAAATCCGTTGGGGTCAAA
>Ga0102926_1000304_pt1 | contig 27764 bp, 26 predicted proteins | sample SalPonR1_A_D2_MG_FD_78173 | JGI IMG/M metagenome (GOLD analysis project Ga0102926, IMG submission 78173) | Salt pond soil microbial communities from South San Francisco under conditions of wetland restoration - Salt Pond MetaG R1_A_D2_MG | ecosystem: Environmental > Aquatic > Marine > Intertidal...
GCAAATAATAAGATACAATCCGCCACTTTATTACCAACCCCCATTAATTTTTTTAGTTCTTTTTTTCCATTTTTAAGAGACATTCCTTTAATTTCCTTTAAATTAACTTTACCCTCAACAATCATTTGACTCGTCTTCAGAATGTATTTATCTCGATAACCTAAACCACAAGCCCTTAAATCTTCAATTTTAGCCTGACTCAATGTTTTAGCATCTGGAAAACTATAATACTCCTCACCATTAATTGTTTTAATGTATGAGCCATATTCTCTGCTAAGCATTTCTATTGAATTTTTTATTCTTGGGATATTGTTATTAGAAGAAATAATAAATGTTATAATAATCTCCCATAGTTCTTGATTTAAAATTCGAATCCCCTTACCATATTCTATCGCTGCATCTAAATACTGATCTCTTCCTTTTAAATCCTTAATGACTTTTTTATAATCTCTATTTAAATCAAAATAATGGTACCATTTGTTTTCAAATGATTTTTCACTAACCCCATTGATAATTAAATCACTACCATCTTCTATCAAATGTATCGTTTCATTCATTGCTGTAACAATGTAGCTGTCATCACTTTGGACTTGCCACCTAAAACTTTGCCCACTTTCGGCAATTTGTTTTAATGAGAAGTTTTCAATGTTTTTTATTATTATTTGCGATTTCATAGTTATTCTCCATTTATCCTACTAAGAAAAGCCATATTAAAGATTAGACTCTTCATATGGCTTATTCATAATTCTCAATTAAATTTTATCAATTCCTTGGTAAAATTAATAGGATTTATTTAATTTATTTTGAGTCTTCAACTTTCCATTCTTTCCATACATTACCTACTAATGATGGCCCAGGTGTTAATGTCTTTTTACCAGGCTCCCAACCGGATGGTGTTGCTTTAGTTCCTTCGTTTTCTCTTACTAATTGAAAAGCTTTGATTTGTCGGATTGTTTCAGAAACATTTCTGCCAACTGGTGGTGTTAAAACTTCATAGCCTTGAATATTACCATCTGGATCAATTAAAAATCTTCCGCGCATTTCTACACCATCTTCTTTAGAATAAACACCATACATTTCTCCAACTCTACCACCTTGATCTGATAACATTGGGAATGGTATGCCACCTTCTACCATTTTATTTAACTCATTATCATTCCACATCTTGTGTACAAAGACACTGTCAACACTTACGGATAATACTTCTACATCTAAATCTTTAAACTCTTGATATCTGTCAGCTACCGCTGATACTTCAGTCGCTCAGACAAAAGTAAAGTCTCCAGGATAGAAACATAATACCACCCATTTACCTTTAAATTCTTCTAATTCAAATGATTTAAATTCACCTTCGTGAAACCCAGCCAATTCAAAATTTGGTGCTTTTTGTCCAACTTTAATCATAACTTCCTCCTCTGTCTTTAATTCTTGATTATCATCTTTCACTTCTTTACTATCTAAAATAACTTCTTTCTTCGGTTGAGCACAACCGGCTTTAAACTTTTTTGGCATAGACACCTCCAATTCGTTAATTGTAACAATTACAATTTTATTATAATATTATTAATGGTATAAGTCAAGAAAGATTCGAAAACTCTTCTCAAAAAAAAAGACCCTACTAAAGTCGTAGAGTCTTTGCTTTTCTAAAGATGCCAAATTTCATTAGCATAATTTAAAATTGTATTGTCTGATGAAAAATGTCCTGAGTAAGCTATATTCTCAATCATCATATCAATCCACTTTTCTTTGTCTCTATACAGATGATCAATCTTTGTCTGAGCTTCAGCATAAGATTCAAAATCCTTTAATACGAAGTATGGGTCATTATGTGTTAACAATGAATCAAAAATAATCTGATATTCTTGGAATCCATTAGGTAAAAAGCCATTCACTAGTTGATCTAAAACTTCTTTTAATTCAGGATCATTCTTATAATAATCATATGCTTTATAAGTATTATTCTCATAATACTCATAAACTTCATCCTTCGTTAAACCAAAGATAACCATATTTTCATCACCAACAAGATCATGGATTTCAATATTTGCGCCGTCTAATGTTCCAATGGTTACTGCACCATTCATCATGAACTTCATATTCCCTGTACCAGATGCTTCTTTAGAAGCAGTAGAAATCTGTTCACTGACATCACATGCCGGAATAATCATTTCGGCTAAAGTAACACTATAGTTTTCTAAGAAAACAACTTTAATCTTATCTTTTATTGTCTCATCATTATTTACAATATCAGCCACTGTATTAATTAACTTTATTATCTGCTTTGCAATATAATATCCAGGTGCTGCTTTCGCTGCAAAAATAAATGTTCGTTTCTCTATATCTAGATTTGGATTTCTTCTAAGCTCATTATAAAGATACATTATATGAAGAATATTCATTGTTTGACGTTTATACTCATGAAGTCTTTTCGCTTGAATATCAAAAATTGAATTTGGATCAACATCAATATCATATTTCTTTTTAATGTGATCAGCTAATTTCTTCTTATTCTCAAGCTTAATCTCATATACTTGTTCTCTAAATTTTTCATCATCTTTATAATCTAATATCTTTTCCATTTGATAAGTATCTCGTTTCCAATCCTTACCAATGTAGTTTGTAATTAACTCAGTTAATCGTTTATTTGAATTAATAATCCAACGTCGATGAGTTATGCCATTCGTCTTATTATTAAACTTCTCTGGATAAATCTTATAAAAATCATTTAATGCTCTTTTCTTTAATAGCTCTGTATGAAGTTTTGCTACACCATTGATACTATGAGACCCTTCAATAGCTAAATGCGCCATTCGTACATAACCATCGCCAATGATTGCCATATCAGATATCTCATCGAAATCTTGGATGCCATACTCATCCCATAATTTTCTACAAAACTTTTCATTTATTTCTTTGATAATCATATAGATTCTTGGCACAACATTTCTAAGGAGTTCTTCTGGCCATGTTTCTAAAGCTTCTGCTAAAAGCGTATGATTCGTATAACCAAAGGTCTTAACGGTTACTTCCCAAGCCATATCCCAAGTAAAGCCTTCTTCATCCATTAATATTCTCATAAGTTCTGGAATAGCTAATGCTGGATGCGTATCATTAATTTGAATAGCAACAAATTTATCGAAATCTGCTAAAGAATGCTTTTTCTTTTTATAACTTCTAACAATATCTTGTAATCCAGCTGAAACTAAGAAGTATGACTGCTTTAATCGCAGGGTTCTGCCCTCTTCATAACTATCATTTGGGTATAAAACTTGAGTTATACTTTCAACCATATTCTTTTTACCAAAGGCTTTCACATACTCACCTCTGGAAAATTTACTTAGATCAAAGTCGTTTCGTATGGCTTCAGCAGACCAAAGTCTTAAATCATTAACTACATTATTTTGATAGCCTACAATTGGTGTATCATAGGGTATTGCTAAAACAGAATCATAATTTACATATTCAAAGGATAATGTTTCATCGTCTCCTGTAAACTTCACTTCTCCACCGAATTTTACTTCTACGGATTCATCTAACTTCTTTATTTCCCATACATTTCGATGGGTTAACCATTTGTCTGGAAACTCAACTTGATAGCCATCAACTATTTTTTGATTAAATAAGCCATATTTGTAACGAATACCTACACCATGACCGTTTAAATCAAGGGAAGCCAAGGAATCTAAAAAGCAAGCCGCTAATCTACCAAGGCCACCATTGCCTAGTCCTTGTTCTTGTTCTAATTTACTCAATCGTTCAACATCAATATCTAACTCATCCAATGCTTTTTTCGCTTCATCATAAATCCCTAAGTTTTTTAAATTGTTTAATAAAAACTTTCCTGTTAAAAATTCAATTGAAAAATAATATACTTCCTTCTTATTTTCTTTCTCACTTCTTTTGCGTGTTTCTAACCAATATTTACTAATATAGTCTCTTGTCAGTAATCCAAGGGCTTGATACTTGAGTAAATCTGATGTATCCTCTAAACTTTTAATGCTCACCTGAGATAACTTTGTTAAGAAATCCTTCTTAAATTCTTTTGATTTGATTTTCATTAAATCCTCCTTAAAAGGTTAATTTTCTAATAATTTATTATAGATATCAATATATTCTTTTGCCGATTTTTCCCAACTATTATTAGAAATCATCCCACGATAAACTAAATCATGCCATAATTCTTTCTTTTTATAAAGGGATAAAGCACGTTGAATAGCAAATAGTAGTTCATGGGCATTATAGTTTTTGAAACTAAAACCATTACCGGTATTATCATATATATTATATGATTCAATAGTATCTTTTAAACCGCCTGTTTCACGTACAACGGGGATTGTACCATATCTTAAGGCGATTAATTGACTCAAACCACAGGGTTCAAATCTTGAGGGCATTATATATAAATCAGATGCCGAATAAATCTTATGAGCTAATTCATTTGAAAACATAATATTTGCTCTAACTTTATCAGGATATTTGTTCTCAAAATATCTAAAACTGTCTTCAATTTCCCGCTCACCAGTACCAAGCAAAACAAATTGAACATCATAACTCATTAGTTCTTCAAAAATATGTCTTATTATATCGAAGCCTTTCATATCTGTCAACCTTGACACCACTCCTAACATAGGAATGGATTCATCAACTGTTAACCCCATTTGTTTTTGTAGAGCTAACTTGTTTTTTACTTTTTCAGTTTTAAAATTTTCAGCATTATAATTGAAATCTATTAAAGGGTCCACTTCAGGATTATTATCTTCATAATCAATACCATTAATAATACCCGATAGTTTATCTTCTACTGCTACAAGTAACCCAGCCAAACCTTCACCATAATACGATAACTTGATTTCATCTGCGTAGGTTTCAGATACAGTATTCACATGATCTGAAAAAACGATACCTGCTTTCATAAAATTAATGCCACCAAAATATTCTACAGTCTCCCAATCAATACTCCATGGCGGAATATCTAAATGATCAACAAGAATTTTTTCATCAAACACACCTTGGTATTTTAAATTATGAATCGTATAGAGAAATTTAATACCATTATAACCTCTTTGCATTGCATACTTTTTCTTATATACTAAAGGAATCATGCCAGTATGCCAATCATTACAATGAAGAATACTTGGACTAAAATCCATATACTTAATGGCTTCTAGAACAGCATAACTAAAATAAGCATATTTCTCACCTTTGTCTTCATAGCCGTAATGTGTATAGATTTCATTTCTATTAAAATAAAATTCATTATCAATAAAATAGTATGTTATACCATCTTGTATTTTTTTGAACAATCCTACATGCTTTTCTCGCCAATTTAGACGGACTGAAAAATCTTTGATAAACTCTAGATCATTCAGATGTTCATGTTTAATTTTTCCATAAAGGGGGATGATAATTCGCACATCATTCCCTTTCTTTTTTAAAGCCTTCGGTAAAGCTTGTGCAACGTCAGCAAGCCCACCTGTTTTAATAAATGGGCTTGCTTCTGATGCAACAAATAAAATATTTTTCATTTGTACACCTCTATTCTATAGTTCAATACCTTTCGAAACAATATAAGGTACTTTTTTATCGCCAGATAAACGACTTTCCTTCGAAATACTTACATACTTATCTAAAATGACATTTTTAAGAGAACTATTAGCGCCAACATGGGTTCTTTGCATAATAATACTGTCTTCTATTGTCACACCTTCATCAATTTTTACATCTCTGAAAATAATAGAATTCTTAACAGTTCCTTTAATATCACACCCATTAGCAACTAAAGAATTTTTTACATCAGACGTTTCTCTATAAATTGTAGAAGGTTCATCTTTAACCTTCGTTAAAATTGGTCGGTCAGCTTTAAAAAGTTGCTGATAAATATCATAGTCTAGCATATCCATGTTAGCATCATAGTAATTCTTTGAAGAATTGATACATGCTAAATAACCAGAATAATCATAAGTCGTAACACTATAATTATTAAGTTCTTTAAATAATGCTTGCTTCAAGTAATTTGAATCACCGTTCTCAACGGCATTTTCAATAATTTTTATTAGCAAAGATTTTCTCATAATATACATTTCCATTGATAAATTAATCTCTTTCTCTTTACCAGTATTTTTCCCAATACTAATTAAGTGACCACTTGGATCTGTATTTAATGTATCGAGTTCATAAAACTTTTCTTCATTTTTTACCTTTTTATTGATGATTGTAATATCTTTACCAGACTTTCGATGATAGTCATAAGCTTTTGAAATATCAATATTGCAAATCATGTAACTTCTAGAAATAAATACATACTCTTCACTTGCATGTTTTAACCAACTTAAACTTTGATAGAAATGTTCAATGTCTCCATACCTTTGAACAATCTTATTATAATTGAAAGCAGGATTAAAAACTGTAATACCAGTAATCTTTCTATCTAAATCCCATGATTTCCCTGACTCTATATGGTCTACCAAAGATCTAAATTTATTTTGTGTAAAAACTGCAACATTATTAATACCACTATTAACAAAATTTGATAAAGTAAAATCTATAATTCTATAACGCCCTGCAAAGGGTATACTAGCAATAGGTCTGACTTTAGTCAATTCTTGAATATTGTTTTCAAGTTCACTTAAATTTATTATTCCTAAACAATTTTTCATATATTCCCCCCTATTCTAGTAAACCATGGTCTTCATTAGTAATTAATGTAATCTCATCTAGTGATTCATCACCAATCACCGAATCTTTCTTAATCACACTATTGGTTGCAATAATCGACTTATATACTGTTGCCCCATCTTCAATAACTACATTTGGCATTATTACTGATTGAATCACTTTAGCATTTTTACCTACTTTAACATTTGGAAAAAGTATTGATTTTTCTACTTCACCATCAATATAACACCCTTCATTAACCATAGAAGTATTGACTATTCCATTATTCGTGATAATATGTGGTGGTAAATTAGCATTTCTTGAATAAATTTTCCAAGATTCATCATGAATATTTAATTCAGAAGTCTCATCTAACATCTCCATATTACCTTCCCATAAACTCTGAATTGTACCAACATCTCGCCAGTAACCATCAAAAGGGTAAGCATACATATCATTACCATTGGCTAACATTTTAGGTAAGATATCTTTTCCAAAATCATAATTTGTATCTGGGTTTTCCTGGTCTGCAATTAAGTATGCTTTTAACTTTTTCCAATTAAATATATAAATCCCCATTGACGCTAAGTTATTCTTTGCATTTACCGGTTTTTCATCAAATTCATATATTTTTAGATCATCCGTTGTATTTAAAATGCCAAAACGATTAGTATCTTCCCATGGTACTTCAATTACACCTAATGTTACTTCAGCATTTTTTTCCTTATGATAGTCTAACATTTTCATATAATCCATTTTATAAATGTGATCACCTGATAAAATCAATACATATTCCGGATCATAAGTATCAACAAAATGTATATTTTCATAAATTGCATTTGAGGTTCCTTTAAACCACCGGCCACCTTCTTGTGACATATATGGTGGTAAGACCTTTACGCCACCTTGTGTTCTATCAAGATCCCAAGGTTTACCAATACCAATGTGTGCATTTAGGGCTAAGGGTTGGTACTGCGTTAGTATGCCAATAGTATCAATGCCCGAATTCGAACAGTTACTTATAGGAAAATCAATTATACGATATTTTCCTCCAAAAGGTACGGCAGGTTTTGCTAAATTTGTTGTTAAACCTTTAAGTCGTGACCCTTGACCTCCGGCTAAGATTAAAGCAACAATTTCCTTTTTAATCATTCTTTTCCTCCTTCTTAATTTTTAAGATACTTATGCCTAATGGTGGAACAGTTAACTGAATAGAATGTTCAAATCCATGAAAATTCTTCTTTTCACTTATTAAAATCTTTTTATTCAAATTCCCTGCGCCGCCAAACATTTCTAAATCCGAATTAAATATTTCTTTATATTTACCCATTTCTGGAACGCCTATTCTATAATTTTCTAATAATTCTGGCGTAAAGTTAATTACCACAATTACATACTCACCATTATCACTTTTTCGCATGAAAGCAATGGTACTATTTTCATGGTTGCGATGATCAATCCACTCAAACCCTTCATAAGAAAAATCAATTTCATATAAAGATTCTTGGGATAAATAGAAGGCGTTTAATTGCTTCGTGTACTCATACATCTTTTTATGTTGGTCATAATCTTCAAGTAAAAACCAATCCAATTCTTGCCATTCGTTCCATTCAATGAACTGTCCAAATTCTCCACCCATAAACAATAATTTTTTCCCAGGATGTGTTATTAAATAACCTAATAGAACTCTTAAATTTGCAAACTTTTGCCAATAATCCCCAGGCATTTTATCTAGTAAAGACTTTTTCCCATGGACTACCTCATCATGAGACAATGGTAATACAAAATTCTCACTAAAGGAATAGGCAATTGAAAATGTAATTAAATTTTGATGGAATTTTCTATAAACTGGATCTAATTCCATATATTCCAGGATATCATTCATCCAACCCATATTCCATTTCAGATTAAAACCTAAGCCACCAGCATCTACTGGCGCAGTTACTAAAGGCCATGCAGTTGATTCTTCTGCAATCATCAATACATTATCAAAATTTTCAAATATTTTAGTATTTAACGTTTGAACAAATTTTACAGCAGGGTCATTTACAGCACCATTATTTCGATAAAGCATTTGACTAACAGCATCTACTCGGATCCCATCGATGTGAAATTTATCAAATAGAAACATGGCAGAAGATATTAAAAATTGCGAAACTTCGGGTTTTGAATAATCAAAATTCAATGTGTCCCATTGATAATTTTCTGCATGATTTTTTAATACAGGTTCATATAAGGGACTCCCGTCGAAGGTTCGTAAACCATGGTCATCTTTACAAAAATGACAAGGCACCCAATCCACAATGACGCCAATCCCATTATTATGAAGAGCATCTACTAAGGCCATAAAATCCTTTGGTTCACCATACCGACTAGTAATTGAAAAATACCCCGTAATTTGATAACCCCAGGACCCATCAAATGGATGCTCAAATAGCGGCATAAATTCTACATGTGTATAATTCAATTTCTTTAAATACTCAATTAGTTCAGTTATTAACTCTTTATAACTTAAAGGTTCTTCACTATCTTTTTCTTTTTTTCGCCATGACATTGGATTCAACTCATAGATATTCATTGGTTTTTTATAAATGTTTTCTTTTTTTCTTTTTTTCATCCATTTTATATCTGACCATTTATAGCCATCTATATTATATACTCTTGAAGCTGTATTTGGTCGGACCTCTGAGTAAAATGCATATGGATCAGATTTAATAATCTCCCGATGATCATTGGTAACTATTTTAAACTTATAGTTTTCTAAATCAATATCATCTGTTATAAATATATTCCAAAGACCACTCTCATCAAATTTCTTAAGAGGATATCCTTTCCACTCATTAAAATCACCTACTAATAATACTTCTTTCGCATGAGGTGCCCATAGAATAAATCGATAACCTTTTTTCCCTTGATACTCATAAGCATGACATCCAACGAAATCATAACTCTTATAATACTCTCCACGATGAAACAGATATATATCCGTTTCAAACAGTTCTTTTTTTAAATACTCAATTGCCACGTAAAAACCTCCTAAAGTTAGATACAAATAGTTAATACCTTTTTACAATTATATCAAAAAATATGAATTATTCGTAATAAAATAAAACATTTTGTTTATTGATACAAATTTCCAGCTAATTTCTGTAAAGAATCTTCATCAATAATTGTTATTTTATTTCTTTCGCGTTTTATAAAGTTACGATTGCTAAATAATTTGAATATTCTAAGTAAATGTCTATAACTTGTACCAAGTAACTCAGCTATATCACCTAATTGATCAATAAGTACATCTTTTTCTTCTGGCCCAGCATATAAATACATTAAATAACTTGCTAACCTATTTTCTAAAGGATAAAGTAAATTAATTGAGCTAGAAACGGATAGGCTTTCAAGCTTTTCAGCTAAACTATGATTAATGAATTTTATAAATTGTGCATCATCTTTATATTTTTTTCTAAGTATATTCATAGGTACCCGAATGCAATGAACTTTATTCAAAGTCTTAATATTTGTTGACGCATGATTCGTTTCGTTATTTGCAAATTCCAAATCTCCTATAACCATTAACGGTCGATAAAATCTTAGTAATAAGCGTTTTCCATTTTCCATCATTGTGTAAACCTTAGCTTTGCCTTTAACAAAAAAATAAAAATAATCTACAGGTTCTGACATCTCATATATATATTCATTTTTATCAAATTCAACTAGTTCTAATTGAGTTATAATCCCTAAATCATCAATTATATCCAATTTGTACTTTCCTATGTAATGCCTTAAAAGTTTTTCTTTATTTCTAATTAATTTCATATCGGCCTCCCGATTCAATTATATGACATTTGTCATATAATTAAAAGTTATATTATGGTATTATTTTTTTAAGGAGGTTTTTTATGTATAAATTTGGAGCAACACTCGTAGGCGTTTTTGTAGCATTTATGGTTCTATTTAATGGAACCCTTGCAGCAAATTATGGAAATTACGCCGCGTTAATTATAATTCATGTAGTTGGTTTAGTCGGTATTTCATCTTATCTACTTATTAAACGCGAAAATAATAAAATAAATAGATCCATTCCATTTTATCTATTTCTTGGTGGAGCAATTGGTGTCATACTTGTTTCCTTTAATAACATCTGTTTTTCTGCCATTGGTGTTTCATTAACTATAGCATTTGGTCTATTTGGTCAAATAGTTATGTCCTTAATTGTTGATCATTTTGGTCTATTTGGCCTTAAGCAAACACCATTTAATTTTAAAAAAATCTTTGGTCTATTATTAATATTTTCTGGAGTCTATGTAATGACTTTAGGTTAGGAGGAATCATGTATTATTTATTCGCATTTTCTGCAGGCGCTTTAACACTTATCTCTATGATTACTAATTCGAAATTGGCTTCCTATGTTGGCACGCGTCAAAGTACCTTAGTAAACTTCACAGCCGGTTTAATCGTTTCAATTTTCTTATACTTAATGTTTCAAGAAACAACTTTTAAGCTCGTGAGCTTGCCTATATGGGCATATTTTGGTGGACTAATGGGAATTTTTATAGTAATTATTTCAAATATTGTTATTCCAAAAATTCCAACAGTCTATACAACTTTATTAATATTTATTGGTCAGTTATTAACAGGCGTATTAATTGATTTCATTCAATACAGAGAGTTATCACTCTATAAATTTATAGGTGTCCTGTTGATTACAGCTGGTCTTTATTTTAACTTTATTATTGATAAAAAAGACCAATTAAAAAAAGCACAAGGAAAATCTGCATAAATCAGATCTTTCATGTGCTTTTTTATTATAAACGTTTGATTAATTTCTTAGTCATTATTTTCATATAATCTAATGTTGGTTTGATATCATCAAATGACCTTATAGCATGAACTTTTCTCTTAAATAATGACTTAAATACTTGACTAACACTTAACTGTTTTGTAGACAAATAACCTTTAATTGCTAATAAATCTTCAAAGGTATATCTAAAAACCAAACCAGTATTATAATCAATGTATTTTTCTTGAAGTGGATTGCCAGTTAATTCTCTATAAGTAATATAGGGCATATTAATACCCGCTTGGGTTAGCAACTCATTTAAATTACTATACCGTACATTGATTTCAATTAAGTAGAACTCTCCAGTTTTCTCATGCTTTTTAAATTCTATTTCTCCTACACCTTTATAGCCTATGGCTTCTAAAAAAGGAATCCCAATCTCAGGTAACTCTTTAATGTATTTTTGCTCAGTATAAACAGAAGCACCATAATTAATTGGGTATTGACGATATTTTTGACAAGTTAACCAATGCGTCACTTTTGATTCTTCGTTCAAATAGGCATCGAAAGTATACATATGATCATCAAATCCTGGGACAATTTCCTGTATAATAACTTCTAAATCATTATCTTTTGACTTCTGAACTGCTTTTTTTAGTGCGTTTTCATCAAAAACTTTAAACATTTTTCGACGGAATACTGAAACAAAATTATGAGAATTTGTTGGTTTAACAAGACATGGGTACCCTAATGAATTTACTTTTTCAAAAAAGTTTTCATCATCCATCTTTATTGTTTTAGGTACTAAAACATTGTGCTTTTTAGCTAATGTTTCTAAAGTATCCTTGTCCATAATTTCTTTATACCTACCTTGTGGCATGCTAGGAAATAAATAATACTCCCTTAATAAATCACTATGAGCATCAATGACTTCTACATAAGGATCCGCACATGGCAATAAAACTGGTTTAAGTGCTTGCTTTTTAGAATAATTAATTAAAGCTTGAATAAATTCTTCAGTTTCTTTTTTATAGTGTGGTACAATAATCACTTCACTACAATACTTGGATTTAAGGCCATAAGCTTCATGTGTAGAATATTCAAGGGCAGCTACATGAATCCCATATTTCCCAAGATTTCGCATGACACTTAAAGCAATATAATAATTCGCCCCTAATACTACCGCCTTATTTTTCATTTATTTCCCTTTCTTTCATTTCTTCTAAACTCTTTATCACTCTATTTGTGATATTTAGAATAACTTCATCTCCAATAATAAGTGCTGGAACACCAACACTATGACTTCTTTTAGCTAGATCGAAACCTTTCATTGTATCTCTTAATCTTAAAAATTCTTTCAAACTCCCTATACTTTCTGTTATTTCAATATATTCAAATGGAATACTTTTCTCTAAAAGCAACGCTTTCAGTGGTGGGCATTCTGGTCATAAATGACTACCATAATACTTAATTTTTTCCATAATTTCCTCCTTTAATTTAACTTTTTTCATCATTATTATAACACAAAAAAAGGCATTTCATAATGAAATGCCAATATTTTTCCTAAATTGCTATACCATCTGCTCCTATAGTACCTACTAATGAGTCTAAATACTCATCAGATTCGTAATATTCTAGTCTTTCTTTTGCTTTACTTAATTTATCTTTGTATCCATAAGACTCTAAAACACCTGCATTAATTGGATTAGCAATAAAACTTTCAAGATTTTTTATTTTCTTATTCATCAATTGTATATCAATAATCTGCTTATTTCTTAATCTTTGCTTATACCAATCGCTTTCAATGACATAATCATATTCAAAAAGCTCTCTAAACTTTTCATCATGAGCTTTCATTCCTTCATATGAACCTTCAGCCATTATATAGATCAATGCCTTTAATGGTAAAATAACTTCATCTATTGTCCCATCAGCTATATAGGCTTCTGCAATCCTTTTATGTCCGCTAACAATATTATTAACGCCATCTACGAAAGCTTCTAGATCTTGTGTTTCAGGTTTTAGCATTTTTTCATCAAAAACTGTTTGAGGTTCATCAAAAATCTTACCCATGAATCGATAAGCAAACTTCGTTGTTATTCGATAACCTAATCGACTGGCTTTGACTTTCTTACCATTATATATAAAATCTTCTACTTTTTCTAAAGCCCCATTTTCAATTAAATACTCAGGTTTTCTTTGATTCTCATATAATTTGCACCACATTTCAGGAATAAACATTGAAATATCATGGTCAACTCTACCCTCAGGTCCGATATAACCAGCTGGTGTTGAATAACCTGGATAGCCCGTTAAAATGTATGATAATAATGCATTGTTTAGATCATAAGCTGGTAATAGCATATTGAATGGCCCTTTTGTCAAAGCCCCTTCTGAACCTGAACCAGTAGTTGATGGTGATTTACCACTTAAGCTGGCCATAAAATCCATAAACAATTCTGGTAATTCTTGATAATGAATTGGATTGTAGACACTTAATGGTAATATCTTTTGACCATTTTCTTCGGCTGGCGGATTATTCCTGCGACCGGCTAATATAGCATTTACTGGTAAATGAATTGGTTGATTAATTGGAACTTTTCGTGCAAGTCGTACACCAATGTCAGCAATGTAATGTTTCATCGGGTTAATAAAGTCGCCTCTATTTTCTAAATATCTCGGATTTTTACTTATAGACCCATCTTCTAATACACGTGGTTCTGAAGATACAATACAATATTTTGAATCACTTTCTAAGAACTCATTAATATGTTTCTTTACTGGGTCTGTATATGAAATAAAGTCCATAACATTTTCTCGGATTTCTTTAACGTCTTCTTTTTCTAATGGTTCGTAATTAGTCACGAATAAATTGTCTTGGGATAAATCATATTCCGCTTGGGTATCATACCCAATATTAATAGCTTCATCTGGTCTTTGAAAGAATCTATACTCACTGTTCACTGCAAACTTAAAACTTTTATTATCAAATTCCGGATCCAAATATTCTAGTTGATTCCTTGGTAATACAACTGAGGCACTAATATCGTCTTCCATCTGTAGTTTCTCTGCTGACATGAAATCCATTCTCAACTTGAAAATTCTCCAAGCACCATCCTGGTCAAATCCTACCCTTAAATAACTTGGTCGTATTTTTCTATTATTATAGTTGATTTCATTTCCTGGCTGACCATTGATTCGGTCCACGGTAAAATGTTGTCTCCAATCATCCCCCCATTCTGGTAGATAAAATCGCTTCACCATAAATACTAAAGCTTTAATGTAGTTAGGTATATTATTTAAGTACTTATTAAACGCGTCAGTATATGCACTTGAAGGGGTTAACAATTTTATAACAGAGCCTAAAGTTCTTTCAGGTGATAAAATTGCTCTAGAGGGTCTGGTTCGATTTGGTGTTGCTTTCCATCTTCTTCTATAATCATAATTTAATATTTTTTCTACTTGGTCTAAATCACTTTCTAAATTGTGTACGTAATAGGTACCATAAATAATAGAATTTTCAAGAGATTTTGAAATTTCTGATTTTCCACCACCTGATACTGTACATGGCTTATGACAAAATAAGCCTTCTGAATCTGTTTTTACTAACTTCCAAGCTGGGGCAACAGGATGTTTTTCCATGTGTAGTTTATCACCTGAAGGTAAAATATAATAATAAGTTGGCATTAATTTTAAAGAACGTTCTTTACCCTGATATGTCCATCTAATATTTGTTTTGTGTAAATCTATCTCTATGTTTTCAGGCAAATATACAATATTATCATATTTTTTATCTATCCCATAGTTGTCTTCATGTAAGACCATTAAGTCACTAAACTTTTCTTTTACTTCAGCAAATGTATACTTTGCTTCATCTAGTTCATCAGTAGAAGTGAAGCTCTCACCTACATTTCTTCTGCTAAAAGCAATAGTACCGCCAGCATGTTCTTCCTCAGACATGCCAAAAAGATTCGCAGCGTAACTCATTTGTGTTTTTATTTCTTTTTTTGAATAACCAAAATAACTATCAGCAATTAATGTAATAATGACACCACTTTTATCACGACAAGTTAATTTAAATGGTACACCATCATTATATAATTCATCATCATTTTTATAACACATACCTTCATTTTTTTGACGAGCCGATGCTTCATCATAATGTGGCAGTCCTAAGTCCTTCTTTTTTAACTTTGTTAAATGAGGTGCTAATAATATATATCCCGTATGTCCTGACCAATGGTCTACATCTAATCCTGAGTCATTAAAATGTGAACTTACATCACCAGCATTACCAAAAACCGATTCAACAAAGTCTAAATTTGTTACTAAATTTCCTGGTACTGTAAATAAAACTTCCATGTATTTTTTATCAATCACACCAGGTACTTTTGGTGAAATAGTTGGTTTGACTAAGAGGGACACAAAAGTTTTTGCTTGCTCCTCTTGTAGCGCTGTATAGGGTAAAATTTTTAAATCTTCTGGTGGATTTGATGCTGCTTCATATAACTTAGCAAAGGTAATTTTAGGCACTTCTTTTTTATCAAAGGGTACTCTGAAATCGCCTTCTACAATATGAAATGATCCTTTTGTTGTGCGTCGATCATTTTTAGGATTGTTTAAAATCCCCTGTTTAATCCGATAACTCTTCGTATATTCACTAGAAAACTCATCACCATTTGGGGGAAGTGATAACTCTCTAGCTAAACCGTAATGGTCTAACACAAATTGGTTCTTTATTATTTCTGGCTTTTCATCTAAATCTGAGAAATAATTTGAAAAGAAATTGCTCACACGTTTATTAATTGGGATTTCTTTATCATCAATTAAACGTTTCTTTTCTTTGTAATCCTCAATAATATGTTCAAATAGATTAATCATATACTGACTAGATTCTTCATCTTTACTACCATCTTTGTAGATAGGCAAACCTAAAGTTGCTAGCTTAATATTGATATACTTCTTATGGTCTGTGGGGGAGATTGACGGATCTAAATCACCGTAATCAATTCCTAACATCTTTTTGTAATCCATTTTTCTTCTCCTTTTCATCCTTTAAATAAAATGTTAAATATATTTAACATTAACTTAATTATACATTGTATATACAATTTGTCAATATTTAGAAAATTCAGAACTTTTTTATGTAAAAAAAGATGAGCCCTTTTTTAACGGATACTCATCTTCTATACTTTAATTATAATAGCAATGTCTGATTCTATTTTAACCCCTCCTTTATTAATCTCTTTTATGATTTACACCAAAATAATTAACTTTCGTCTTAGCGTATAATTCCATTGCCTTTTGATGCTTTTGATCGTTACTTTTATTTTTCATAAACTGCCTCCTTTTATATTTTTTCTTATCCTATTCTTTCAAAACAAGCTTCAATCCCTTTAGCCTCTTTTATTACCTAAGCCAAAATAATTTACGCGGGAGTTTGCGTACATTTCCATGGCTTTTTGATGCTTCTTATCTTTTTTATATTTTTTATCCATGATTTTCCTCCAATCATACTCTTTCTTATCCCATTCTTTTCATTCTTTTTTTAATTAATCTCTTTTATTACTTAAACCAAAATAGTTAACACGGGCATTAGCATACATTTCCATAGCCTTTTGATGTTTCTTATCATTTTTATACTTTTGATCCATAAGTCACCCCCTCTTTTTATATAATAAAAAATCCGCTTATACCATACAATTGTATGATTATAGAAGCGGAAAAATCCTCGGTACCATTCTAAATTTAACTTTTTAATCTTAACGCGATTAACGTAACTTCTTACTACTTTCAGAAGCTATACTCAAGAGTGATTGCTCTATCAATGTTTTTTATTTGATTTGAATAGATTATAGCATCGATATTTTAACTTGTAAAGGTTTTTTTCTAGGAAAACCTTTTCTTATTCAAAATATTCTGAAAACTTACAATTATTTTTTAAGACTACTATTTTTAATTGAAAAAAACCTTATAAAACAGAGTTTCTGTCTTATAAGGCCTTATTAATTTACTCAATGGAAATAAGATAATAATATAACGGCTGACCACCATAATAAACTTCTACATCACCGAATTCTAATAACTCTTCAATTTCTGATGCTAAATTATTAGCAACTTCTTCTTCTACATCTTTACCAAAATATATTGTTACAATTTCAGTATCTTCATCTATCGCTGTTTTCACTGTTTTCATAGTTATGTCATGCAGATCATCACCGACTGAAACAATATTACCATCACTCACGCCAAGGATCTCATCTTTTTTAATTTCTACATCATCAAAAGTTGTATCCTTTACTGAATAAGTCACTTGAACCGTTTTTACTTTTTCAATGCCCTCATTCATACGTTCTAAGTTTATTTCAACATCATCATCCCAGTTAAATTCAATTAAAGAATTAATACCTTGCGGAATACTCTTAGTTGGTAAAATATATACATTTTTATCACTTAATTTCTTTGCCTGTTCAGCAGCAAGAATAATATTACTATTATTCGGTAATATGATAATATTTTCAGCATTTGTATCATCTATTTTTTCAAGTAGATCTTTTGTTGAAGGGTTCATTGTTTGACCACCTTCAATAATTTGAGTCACACCTAAATCCCTGAATATTTCTGATATTCCTGAGCCGATGGCGACAGAAATAATTTCATATTTACTTTTTTCCTTCTCAACTTTAGGTTTTGGTTCTTCTTCTCCATTAATAATATGACTATGTTGTTCACGCATATTTTCAATTTTAATTTTTACAAGTTCTCCTTCTTCAAGACCATACTCAAGTGCTATACCTGGGTTGTTCGTGTGGACATGTATTTTTATTATGTCATCACTTTGAACAAATACCATACTATCGCCAAGTTTTTCTATTTTTTTCTTAAGCCCTTCAGCATCAACTGTGCCGCGTAAAATAAACTCAGTACAATAACCAAACTCTATATTCTCCGGCGCTTTAATTCTAGCTTCTGATTTTTTAGTAATGGATTCAATCTCTTCATTTAAAAGTTCTTTTCCTTTTATCGCATGGTCAAATCCAATTAAAATACACACTAAACCTTTACCACCAGCATCAACAACACCTGCTTGCTTTAAAACTTCTAACTCTTCCGGTGTCTCTTCTAATGCTTTCTTAGCAACATGAATAGCATATTCAACAGCTTCGTCAACTGTTGTATTCTTTGTAACAAATCTTTCTAACTGTTCTCCAGTTTTTCTTATAACAGTTAGAATGGTTCCTTCAACAGGTTTCATTACTGCACTATAAGCTACTTTTGAAGCTTCTGATATAGCTTCTGCAAAATCTTTAGGCGTTAGTTCATTTTTTTCTTCACAACCTTTAGCAAAACCTCTAAAAATCTGTGACAAAATAACACCAGAGTTTCCTCTTGCACCCATTAAAGAACCTTTTGAAACTTCTTTAGATAGGGTCTCAATAGTATAGTCTTTACTTGGATCAATGCTTTCAATTGCAGATTGCATCGTTAAAGACATATTTGTTCCAGTATCACCATCTGGTACTGGAAAAACATTTAAATCATTCACTAATTCAACATTCCGTTTTAATTCTTCATTACTCTGTTTAAACATTTGTTTCAACAAAGCAGTATCTATTGTTTTAAAATCCAATGTATTCCACTCCTTGCTATTTAGTCTTAACACCCTCAATGTTTAGGTTTACTTTTTTCACTTCTAGTCCTGTCTGTTTTTCTACATTAAACTTCACTTGTCCAATAATATTCTCTGCAACAACTGATATTTTTGTTCCAAACTGTATAATTACATAAAGATCAATTATTATACCATCTTCATAAGCTTTTATTTCGACACCTTTATTTAGGTGTTCGTTTTTAAGTAGTTTTACCAAACCTGAAGTTGCATTCTTAGATACCATACCAACTAAACCATAGCATTCCATAGCAGATACACCAGCCAATTTCCCGATTACATTTTCATCAATTAATATATCACCTAAGGTATTAACAATCTTAATCGTCAATTTATTTCCTCCTTCAAATTATTTTTTTGTCTACTACCATTTTATATAAAATCTTCATTTTAATCAAATTTATTTTTGTTTAAAAATCACTCAGAAAAAAATGTTGAATTTTTACTTGTTATTTTTGTTTCTCTTTGATAAAATAATACTGTTGAAAAAAAGGAGGTGCACAATGGCTAAGCATTGTGAAATTTGTGGAAAAGGAAAAATGACTGGAAATCACGTTAGTTTTTCAAATAATAGAAACAAAAGAACTTGGAAACCTAATTTAAGAAAAGTTAAAGCTCATGTTGATGGAGCGAAAAAAAGAATTAATGTATGCAGCAAGTGTTTAAAAGCTGGAAAAGTTGATAGAGCTTACTAAATAAAAAAAGTCTACTGAAAAGTAGTCTTTTTTTTATTTGCTATTATAATTTGAAATTGTATTATGAATATGTTCTAAATATAACTCTGTCGTATTATTAATTCCTAAGGCGCTAAGCATTCGAGACCCAACAACATCTTCAACTTCATTAAAAATAAGTTTCCCCTTTTTTGTTAAGAAAAAATCTAATCCTACGTAGTCAAAATTATCTCCCTGCATAAACATTTCTACATATATCTCTTCACTTTTAGAATAATTATAAACCTGAAAATTGCCTCCTTGTGAATAATTAGATACAATTTTATCATCAGAAGATCGCAAAACAGCACTTACTATCTCATTGTTAATTATGTAAAAACGAATATCCCCAACTAAGTTTGATATAAATTTTTGTTTTATTCTCCTAGTAGCAGGTAACGCTTCAATATTATTAATTAAATCAATTGATTCGCCACCATGTCCTGTATTAGGTTTTATAAGTATCTGACTTTCACTTGAGTAATCTATAAGTATTTTAGGAAAAGTGTAGCCCTTTTCTTTTGCATAAGCATAAGCAGCCAATTTATTGTTCCCAATTAAAGTAATCATTGAGTTATTAAACACCCTAACATTATTTAACTCAAATAATAATGCTACTTCATAAGATCGACTTCTATTAATAACAAAATCAATTACTTGGTTAGCATGATATCCATCCAATAAGATTTGCTCATCAGTTATTAAATCTATCGTTATATTTCTTTTCTGAGCTTCCTCTATAAACCAAGTAATATAAGACTTATTCTTTTTAAGGTCCCCTTTAGAATAGATTAATAATCCGTTCATATAGTCTTTCCTTTTATATACTTCAAAAGCTTAATTCCATAATCAAGACCTGTCGCTTTCTCAAAACTAAGAAAATTAACATTAGAGTTAACTTCACATAATAAAGGTTTGTTATTACTGTCTAATAGCAAATCTACACCACTGAAATCTAATCCTAAGGCCTTATGAGCCTTTAATGCAATCTCTCTCTCTTCTGAACTTAAATCCCAAGGTGTAGCTTGACCCCCCAATGTAATATTCGCTCTAAAATCCTCATCACTTTTTCTTTGCATAGCACCAATGATTTCATTTCCAATAATATTAACACGTACATCTTTTCCAAAACTACTCGTAATTGCTTCTTGCATGATAAACTGTTTGTTTAATAAGCTATCAATTTTTTCTTTTAGTTCACTCTTACTATTAATTTTATAAACTTGCATACCAAAGGAGCCATAGGCTTCTTTTAAGATAATCGGACTCCCTAAGTAATCGAAACATTTCTTATAGTATTTTTCTGTTATCTTTTGGTCTTGATAAACAAAGGGAGACACAATTGTTTTAGGCATTCTAATATTTTTATTGCCTAATCTTAAATGCATTAATGCTTTATTATCACAAGTTTTTATGGCATCACTAGAGTTAAATACTTGATAACCCATCAATTCCAAATGCTTTGCCAAATAAGTATCTTTATCCCAAAAAATGACAAAATTAGGTTTTTTATGAGACACTAGTCCTTCTAAACCCAATTGTCCATTCTCATTAAATACTGGAAGTATCGCATTATTTTTTATTAACTTGAGATCCATTCCAATTAATTTACCATCTTCTTTTAATTTTTTTACTAATATTTCGTTTTTCTTTATTCTAAGGGCACCATTATATATGATCCATCCATTCATTTTATTCACCAAACCTATTTAATCTAATGATTTTATAACGATTGCTTTACCTTTTACTAAGCTAATAGTAACTGTTTCTTCTAAAAACTCATTACTTATGCAAAGTGACTCTGATCTCTTTAAATCTGAATAGTCTAAATCATAACGGGAATTTTTTATTGACAAACCAGAAACCATCTCAGAAATTGCTAAGACAGAAAAGTATTTATATTTCCCTCTATCTAAAGTCAACTCATCTCTTAAGAAGTTAATCTCATTCTTATACCCAATAATTTTCCCTGTTATACCTGCCTCAGATAATTTTTCAAGCATTGATATATTAGATAACATATGGTCAATCCGATTGCCTAAAGCACCAATAATCATTACCGCATCAAATTCTTTTTCAATTACATAATCAATTGCAATTTCTCCGTCTGTCGCATTTTTATCACTACTGTATTTATGAATTTTTCCCTCGGATGCAAGAGCCATTTTATATTCTGATGAATCAAAATCTCCAAGTATTAGATTAGGCGTTAATCCTAACCGTTTGATATGATTGAACCCACCATCAACAGCAACTAAAAAGGCATCTTTTTCGATAATACTTTTTACAAACTCATCATTTTCAATTACACCATTTAAAAAAATCACACAATTATTCATTGTTATTTGTTTGAAAACCTTCAGTATCTGGCTCAGAAGTATCAACACTTTCAATAATTTTATTAAACTCATCCACATTGTCAGCAATACTATTACTATCATTAAAAATTGCTGAACCTGCTACTATTAGGTCAGTTCCAGCATCAATAACATCTTTAACGTTATAATCTTTGATCCCACCATCCATTTCAATAATAAAATCAAGACCTAGTTGTCTTCTAACTTGTTTTAAATAAGCTGTTTTTTCAAGAGTATTAGGAATTAATTTTTGTCCACCAAAACCTGGATTTACAGACATCACTAATACCAAATCTACATCCGGTAAAATTTCTTCCAAAACATTTAGCGGGGTACCAGGGTTAACAGATACACCAGCTTTTTTCCCTAATGCTTTTATAGATTGTATAACACCATGAATATGATTCGTTCCTTCGTAATGTACAGTAATAATATCAGCACCTGCTTTAGCAAAATCCTCAACATAGTCTCCAGGATTTTCAATCATTAAATGTACATCAAAAATCATATCCGTAACTTTTCTTAAAGATTTAACTACAACAGGTCCTATTGTTATATTTGGTACAAAGTGACCATCCATAACGTCAATGTGAAGATATTCCACCTGTCTTTCTTCTAATGCTTTTATATTTTTTTCTAAATTTGCAAAATCTGCCGATAGAATCGATGGCGCTAATGCTATCATTTAAAACCTCCTATTTTCTCTTATTTCATTTAATATCAATGTATAAGAATCATACCGACTCTTAGCCATTTCATTTCTTTTTAACTTATCTTTTACAGCACACTTTGGCTCATTTAAATGCATACAATTATTAAATTTACATTTATGTCTACAGTCATCAATCTCTTTAAAGTACTCGCCTAATCTATATTCATCAATAAAAGAAACATCTAAGTTTGCAAACCCTGGTGTATCAACAACCCAACCACCTTCATTTAAAGAAATTAATTCTGTATGACGTGTTGTATGTTTGCCTCTTTTTATTTTTTTACTAATTTCACCTGTTCTTAGTTTTAAATTTGGTTGAATCATATTTAGTAAAGATGATTTACCTACACCAGACGGTCCAGCAAAAACTGTTATTTCATCTTTTAATACCTCTATTAACTCTTCTTTACCTTTTTCTTCTTTTACAGAGGTAATAATGACTTGGTAACCGATTTTCTCGTAGATCTCCTTATAGGACTTGATAAAGTCCTCTGAAACTATATCTGCTTTATTAAAACAGATAACTGTTTTTAAACCAGTGTATTCAGAAAATGTGATGATTCGATCTAATAGATTTAAGTGTGGATCTGGGTGTTTTAAAGCAAAAACTATGACTGCTTGACTGACGTTCGATACCCTAGGCCTATGTAACTCAGTTTTTCTAGGTAGGATTTCATTAATCATTCCCCACGACTCATCTTTATTAATTATTTCAACCAAAACAAAATCTCCTACCATAGGACGATTTGTATCATATTTTATTTTCCCAGTAATTTCACACGTAAAATCACCTTTCTTAGTTCTCACTATATACTTACCTGCAACCCCTTTAAGAATAAATCCTTTTAACATTTTCCTCCTACTCAAAAACTACATTTTGTTGACTAATCATTTGGTCACCATAATAAAACTTAACTGTTGCTGGCCCTTTGCCTTCAACAACTACTCGAACTGTACCTTCTGATTTTAAATGCTCATTTTCATATACAATTTCACTATTTCCATCAACAATTTTTTCTACCTTTATTATTCGCTTTTCTTCAGGAAAGTTAAGAGGAATAATAAATACTTTTTCAAAAACCTCTTCTTCTGGTTCAACTGCTTCATCAGGATTTTCAGCAATTACTAAATCAATACTACTTTCTTCAGCAATTTCCTCACCTGATGGAATACTTTGCTCAACTATTTGACCTGACTCATAATCAAGGTTTTCAATATAAGAGATATCGCCAGTACTTATGCTAATAGGCGCTAATCTTTCTCTAGCCTCTTCTAATGTTAGTCCTTTTAAGTTAGGTATTAAAACTAATGCCTCTTCAGGACCTTTGCTTATAACTAACTCAATCCTAGTATTAGAGGACACCTCTTGTCCGGCCAAAGGACTTTGATTAATTACTGTATCTTTAGGTAAATCAGAGAACTCATAAATTGTTTCACCAACAACTAAAGAATTGTTCTCAAGCTGCACCTTCGCTTCAGTAAAATCATCATGAATTACATTGGGAACAGTTATTCTTTCTGAACCTTGTGAAATAACAATGGCAATTGTAAAATCTTTTTTCAAAGTTTCTCCTGCCTCATGTGATTGACTAATAATATGCCCTGCTTCTACAGTTGAAGAAATCTTTCGAGCAGTTGCATCGACTTTAAAACCAGTGTCTACTAACAATTGACTTCCCTCTTCAGCAGGCATACCAACTACATCTGGCACCGTAATAATTTCATTATCTAATCTATCAGCAATATCATCTAATGACATAATTGTAAAAACACCTAATGTTAGAATGAGTGCCACTAGTATAACCACCATTATACTAAAGACACTAGGTTTTTTATGTGTGTTTTTATTCCGTGGTTTTTTCTTTAATCGCTTCGACATAAAATCTCCATCCTCTATCTCTGGTAAATATTTTGTTTCACTATTCTCTATGCTTACTTCATCTAGAATAATTTCATCATCTAATCTTCTCATCGCTTTATCTAAATCATTAAGTAACTCAAAAGCACTAGAATATCGTTCTTCTGGGTTCTTTCTTATAGCTTTTAATATTATTTTTTCAATACCTGGTGATAAATTTTCATTAATCTCTGATGGCTTTAGGACTTGTCCTTTAATATGCTGTAACGCAATAGAAATCTCTGAATCACCATCGAAGGGTAGTCGTTTTGTTGCTAACTCATAGATCAATATCCCTAAAGAATATATGTCCGTTCTTCTATCGACAACACCGCCTCTTGCTTGTTCAGGAGAAGAATAATGCACGCTTCCTAGAACTCTCTTAGTATTTACTATAGTTGATGTTGTAACAGCTCTTGCAATGCCAAAATCTGCTACTTTAACTGAGTTATTATTATCTATAATTATATTTTCAGGTTTTATATCTCTATGAATAATATTATTCTCATGGGCGTGTTCTAAAGCAGAAGCTATCTGGTAGCTAATATCAATAATTTCGTTATTTTCAAGGTACTCAGGATCACTTATAATAATATCCTTTAAAGTCGTACCTTCAAGTAATTCCATAACAATGTATTTAATTTCCTCATCTTCTCCAACATCATATACATTAACTATATTGGGATGGGATAAACTCGCTGCTGCTTTTGCTTCTTTATCAAATTTATTTACAAAATCAAAATCATTATTTAATTCACTTTTCAAAACTTTTATTGCAACATATCTGTTTAGCAAATTATCCTTTGCCTTATAAACACGTGCCATGCCGCCTTCACCAATTTTCTTTATGATTTCATACCGATTACCTAAAATTTCTTTATTCATTTGTATCCCTCTGTTCCTCTAATTTAATTAGTATCAATGTGATATTATCAAAACCACCATAAGCTTTTGCTTGATCGACTAATCTTTCAGTCGCTTCGTTAACACTCATATCTCTTAATATTTCTTCTATTTCACTGTGTTCTATTAAATTAGTTAAGCCATCTGTACACAAAAGAATCTTAACATCGTTCATCTTTTTTATTCGATATATATCAACCTTATAATCTTCTTTTGTTCCTAAACAACTTGTGATGATATTTTTCTGAGGATGATTATGCGCTTCAGTTTCAGTAATCCGTCCAGTTCTTAATAGTTCCTCCACTAAGGAATGGTCCACTGTGATTTGTTTTAATGTCTCTTCATTAAAAATATAAGCTCTTGAATCGCCAATATTTATAAAGATCAAATCCTCATCATGAATATATACTAGATTTAATGTGGTTCCCATATTTCTTAGATGATCAAATTTTTTTGAAGCACGAATGATTGTTTCATTTGCTATTTTTATTGCATCTAAAAATGCCTCTTTAATAGATCCAAGGGGCATATCTGGATGAATATTTTCTAAATAATAATTTCTAATAATATTAACAGCCATTTTACTTGCAACATCTCCAGCATTATGTCCACCCATACCATCTGCTACAAGAAATAACCTTTCATATTTTTGATCAATAAAGAACTCATCTTCATTTAATTTTCTTACATTTCCAACATCTGTCATCGAAGCATACTTCAAAAAATCACCTCTATTTTTTTATTAACTTACAAATAAAGAATCCATCTGATGCATAATCACCAGGTAATATTTGCAAATGATCTTTCCCATCTAACTTTATTATATCAAAATTTTCGTATTTACTTAAGAATTTATTAATGACCTCTTGATTTTCTAAGGTACCAATCGTACAAGTACTATATACTAGAGTCCCTTGTTTTTTTAATAATTTTGAACTTTCTTCTAAGATCTTATACTGTAAATTTGAAACAGATTGAAGTTCTTCTAAACTTCTATTATACTTAATTTCAGGTTTTCTTCTAATAATTCCTAAACCAGAACAAGGTGCATCTATTAGAACCTTATCAAAATATTCACGATGCTCTTGATCTAATGCTGTACCATCGAATATTTCTGTTTGAATTGAATGAATACCTAAGCGCTTAATATTCTCTTCAATATAAGCTAGCTTACTAGTAGAAACATCCCTAGCAAGAATGCATCCTTGATCTTTCATCAATTGTGCCATATGAGTAGACTTTCCACCTGGGGCAGCACATACATCTAGTACTTTTTCCCCTGCTTTAGGATCTAATACTTCGCTGACAAGAATAGAAGCATCATCTTGAATATAAAAATATCCTTCTTTAAACAGTTCTAAAGTATCAATTGATAAACCATTTAAATCATGAACTAGAATACCAGCATCAGTTAATTTTGACGTTTCTACTGACATCCCAAGGCCCTTTAACCCCTTTAATAAATTTTCACGAGTAGTTTTCAATGTATTGACTCTTATAGATAAAACAGGTGGCTTTTTGTTAAATTTAAATATAGCCTCCGTTTCTTTTTGACCATAGAGATCAACAAAATAATTCACTAACCATTTTGGATAAGAATATGTAATAGATAAATATTCTATTAAATCCTCTTGGTTAATACTTATTTGATCCTTTTGACGAATGAAACTTCTTAAAACCCCATTAACAAAACCCGATGTTTTAAAATTAACTTTCTTAGCAATTTTAACTGATTCGTTAACTGCTGCAGAGTTAGGTATTTTATCTAAAAATAGCACCTGATACATTCCTATTTGCAATATATAAATTATTTCTTTATCTAACTTTGAAAAGGGCTGGGTTGCTACTTTCCCGATATAGTGATTCAATAACAATTTATTCTCTAAACAACCATAAACAATTTTTCTAACCAGATTCTCATCTCTTTTATCTAAAGAATTCTTCTTTAAATAATCATTTATTACTTTATCTGATACTTCTCTACTTTCATCTAGAGACATAAGTATCTTATAAGCTAACTTCCTAGTATTAACATTTTGCATTTTATCTCCTCCAACTATATGTATTTTACCATAAGACAGC
>Ga0102926_1000305_pt1 | contig 27763 bp, 23 predicted proteins | sample SalPonR1_A_D2_MG_FD_78173 | JGI IMG/M metagenome (GOLD analysis project Ga0102926, IMG submission 78173) | Salt pond soil microbial communities from South San Francisco under conditions of wetland restoration - Salt Pond MetaG R1_A_D2_MG | ecosystem: Environmental > Aquatic > Marine > Intertidal...
AGGAGGAAATGATTATGGAACCGATTACTGGTAGAGCTTTAATTTTAGCATGTTCTGCAATAGGTGCAGGATTAGCAATGATAGCGGGAATTGGACCTGGTATTGGTCAGGGTTTTGCCGCAGGAAAAGGTGCTGAAGGCGTTGGTAGACAACCAGAAGTGCAAGGAGATATTATTAGAACAATGTTATTAGGGGCAGCAGTAGCAGAGACAACTGGTATTTATGGATTAATTATTGCGTTAATTTTATTATTCGCAAATCCGTTAATAGGCTTATTGTAGAGATTCCTTAAAAAGGAGGCAGAACCATGGGTTTTAATTTAGTAACGGCCAATTTAAAACTTGGTTTAGTAGAGTTTAATGCAACCTTCTTTTTTCAGATATTTAATACTTTTGTTCTATTTCTAATTTTGAAAAAGTTATTATTTGAACCAGTAACAGCTTTTATGGCTGAACGGGAAAAAGAAATAGCAGAAGAAATTGAGAATGCAGAAGAAAAAAATCTTGAAGCAGAAAAACTTAAAGAAAAGTATTCTTCAAAGATTAAGGATATCGAAAATGAGGGAAAACAGATTATTAAGGAAGCAAAAGAGATCGCCGATCGAAAAGCTTCAGAAATTGTATCGAAAGCAAGAGAAGAAGAAAAAGAGATACGATTAAAAAACCAAGAAGAACTTGAAAGAGAAAAAGCCAAAGCAGTTAATGAGTTAAAAGATGAAATCTCAAATTTAACTATTCTAGCTGCATCAAAGGTAATAAATAAGAACTTAAAAAAAGAGGATCATTTAGCCCTTATTGATCAATTTATTGATGAGGTGGGGGATGTTAAATGGCAAAATTAATAGGTTCAACTTACGCTTCTTCATTATTTGAAGTAGCTGAACAACTTGATAAAATTGAGAGTGTTTTTGAGGAATTAAGTTTTATAACAGATAAGTTTAATGAAGATGAAGATTTTTATCAGTTTTTTACTTCGACAAGAGTAGGTAAAAATGAAAGAAAAGAAGTAATTGATAATGTTTATGGAAGTAAAATTAATGATGAATTACTGAATTTTTTGAAAATATTGATTGACCAAAATCGTACAAGTTCAATATTTGAAGTTAAAGATTTTTATGCAAAATTATTAGATCAGCACAGAAATGTGAAACGAGTAACTGTTGAATCAGTTGTAGAACTTTCTGATGAACACAAAACAAAATTGATCCGAAAGTTAACAAATTTAACAGGCAGCGAAATTGTTCTTACGAATGTCATTAAACCTGAAATTTTAGGTGGTGTCATCATGAGAATTGACAATGAGATTATTGATGCATCGGTTTTATCAAAGTTAGATAACATTCAAAATAGTGTATCGAAAATTATAATTTAGTATGGGAGTGAGAAGATTATGAATCTTAGACCAGAAGAAATAAATTCTGTGATTAAAAAACAGATTGAAAATTATGAATCTTCTCTCCAAGTTGAAGATACTGGTACTGTAATACAAATTGGTGACGGAATTGCTAAAGTTGACGGTCTTGAAGGCTGTATGGCTGGCGAATTATTGAAGTTTCCAAATGACGTATTTGGTATGGCCCTTAACTTGGAAGAAGGTAATGTAGGTGTAGTATTATTAGGTTTAGATAGTAAAATCAATGAAGGCGATGTTGTAAAAAGAACAGAGACTGTAGTCGAAGTACCTGTTGGTGAAGCAATGTTTGGTCGGGTAGTTAATGCTTTAGGTCAACCAATTGATGGTAAAGGACCTATTAAAACTGAAAAATCAAGACCTGTAGAGTCGAAAGCACCAGGTGTAATTGCTAGAAAATCTGTTGATGAACCATTACAAACAGGTATTAAAGCAATTGATTCAATGATTCCAATAGGAAAAGGTCAGCGAGAGTTAATCATTGGTGACCGTCAAACAGGTAAAACAGCTATAGCTATAGATACAATTATTAATCAGAAAAATACTGATGTATACTGTATTTATGTTGCCATAGGTCAGAAAAAGTCAACTGTTGTTCAATTAGCTCAGAAGTTAGAAGAAAATGGCGCAATGAAATATACATCTATTGTATCCGCTTCTGCTAGTGAACCAGCTCCATTACAATATATCGCGCCTTATGCCGGTTGTGCAATAGGTGAAGATTTAATGGAAGCCGGAAAAGATGTATTAATCATATATGATGATTTATCAAAGCATGCCGTTGCTTATCGTGCGATGTCATTACTTTTAAGAAGACCACCAGGTCGAGAAGCTTATCCTGGGGATGTATTCTATTTACATTCAAGATTACTTGAAAGAGCAGCGAAATTAAATGATAAATTAGGTGGTGGATCAATGACAGCTTTACCAATCATTGAAACACAGGCTGGCGATGTTTCAGCATATATTCCAACAAATGTAATATCAATTACGGATGGCCAAATTTTCTTAGAAACTGAGTTATTTGCTTCAGGTCAAAGACCTGCCGTTAATGCAGGTATTTCTGTATCACGTGTAGGTGGAGACGCTCAAGTGAAAGCGATGAAATCTGTATCAGGAAAAGTAAAAATTGACTTAGCTCAATATAGAGAATTAGAGTCTTTCGCACAATTTGGATCAGATTTAGATGAAGAAACTCAAAAAATTCTAGGTCATGGTAAAAGAGTACGAGAAATTTTAAAACAACCACAATATGAACCAGTAAATCTTATTGATCAAATCATTACGATATATGCAGTTTCTAAAAAGCTGTTAATGGATATACCAGTATCAGAAATCAAAAGATTTGAGCGAGGGTTATTAGAGTTTGTGAGTCAAAATTATGCTTCTTTAAAAGAAGAAATTGAAGATAAAAAAGAGTTAACTGATGCTATTGAAGAACAATTGAATGAAGCTATCTCTAAATTCAAAGAAGAATTTGAAGTTGAAGTTGCTGACGAGGAATCCTTAGCAGTTTAGAAAACTTCGGAAAGGAGATATGTATGGCAGGTGCAGGTGCTCGTGATATAAAAAGAAAGATAAAAAGTGTATCAAATACGAGACAAATTACAAAAGCTATGGAACTAGTATCTACAGCTAAACTTCGAAAAGCTAAATCGAAATTAGATATTACTAAACCATACTTTGAGACAGTACTAAAAACTATTAAAAAAATTATCAAAAATGAAAACAGCTTAAAGCATAAGTATCTAGTGGAAAGAGAAAAAACGAATTCACTTTATATTATTGTTGCAGCTGATAGAGGATTATGTGGTGGTTACAATTCAAATGTTTTAAAAAAGGCAGTTAATATCATTGAAAAGAATGATACGAATGCTAAACTTGTAACTGTTGGGAAGCAAGCTTTGAAGTTTTTTGAAGACAGTCCATATAAGATTGTAAAATCATTAACACAAATTTCAGAGAAACCAAGTTTTAGTGATTCAAGAGTGATTTCTAATTTAGCTCTAAAGATGTATGACGAAGAACAAGTTGATGAAATTATATTTGTTTACACGCGTATGATTACAAGTTTAAACTTAGAGCCAACTGAATTAACTCTTCTACCTGTTAGTGTTGATATCAAAGAAGAAGAGGATAAAGAAAGTAAAAAAAGTAAAAACAAAGAGGAAATGCGTGATTTGGTGACTTATGAACCGTCTGCAGAGGTAGTATTAGATTTTATTATTCCTAAGTATGTAGAAAGTGTTATTTATGGTGGGTTAATTGAGTCTTCTGCATCAGAACAGTCTGCGCGAAGAGTTGCAATGGAAAGTGCTACTGATAATGCGGATGAAATGATTGATGAATTGACATTAACATATAACCAAGCACGACAAGCAGCTATTACACAAGAAATTACGGAAATAGTTGGCGGCGCAGAAGCTTTAAAATAACTTAAGTTGAGAGGAAGTGAGTTTTTTAAATGGAAAAGAATATTGGTAAAATATCTCAAATTATTGGACCAGTACTTGATGTTAAATTCGAGAGCGGTCACCTTCCTGACATTAATGATGCCATCGTTGTATCGTATAAAGGTAATACTGTTACGGCGGAGGTTGCAAAACACACTGGTGACAACACAGTTCGATGTATTGCAATGTCATCGACTGATGGATTGGTTAGAGGCATAGAGGTAGAAAGCACAGGTAAGCCTATCTCTGTACCTGTAGGAAAACCAACACTTGGTCGTTTATTTAATGTTTTGGGTGAGACAATTGATAATAAGGATCAAGTCGATCCAAGTGAAAAGAGATTATCTATTCATAGAGAAGCACCAGACTTCGAAGAACAAGAGACATCAAGTGAAATGTTTGAGACAGGAATAAAAGTAGTTGACTTAATATGTCCTTATTCTAAAGGTGGTAAGACTGGATTATTTGGTGGTGCTGGTGTAGGTAAGACTGTATTAATTCAGGAATTGATTAATAACATAGCTATAGAACACGGTGGCTTGTCTGTTTTCGCAGGTGTAGGTGAAAGAACACGTGAAGGAAATGACTTATATTATGAGATGGAAGAAGCTGGGGTACTTGAAAAAACAGCTTTAGTATTTGGTCAGATGAATGAACCACCTGGTGCTCGAATGAGAATTGGTTTAACTGGTTTAACAATGGCTGAGTATTTTAGAGATCATGAAGGTAAAGATGTACTATTATTTATTGATAATATTTTTAGATTTACTCAGGCAGGGTCAGAGGTATCAGCTCTTTTAGGGCGTATGCCATCTGCTGTAGGTTATCAACCAACACTAGCTACTGACATGGGAGAGTTGCAGGAACGAATTACTTCTACTAAGAAGGGATCAATTACTTCTGTACAAGCAGTATATGTACCAGCAGATGACTTAACGGATCCGGCGCCAGCGACTACTTTTGCCCATCTGGATGCAACAACTGTATTATCAAGAAAAATTGCTTCAAAGGGTATTTATCCAGCAGTTGATCCAATTGATTCAAGTTCAAGAATGTTAGCACCAGAATTAGTTGGAGAAGAACATTATGAAACTGCTAGAGGAGTACAAGAGATTCTTCAAAGATACAAAGAGTTGCAAGATATTATTGCAATATTAGGTATGGATGAGTTATCTGAAGAAGATAAATTGGTTGTAAATCGTGCAAGAAAAGTTGAAAAGTTTCTATCTCAACCTTTCCACGTTGCTGAGCAATTTACTGGCTATAGTGGTAAATATGTACCAATTAAAGAGACTGTAAGAGGTTTTAAAGAAATCATTGAAGGAAAACATGACCACATTAGTGAATCATATTTCTTATACAAAGGATCCATTGATGAAGTTGTAGAAGCCTACGAAAATAAAGATTCTTAAGAGGTGGTTAAATGAGTTCAACTATTCATCTAGAAATTGTAACACCTGATAAGAATTTTTATTCAGGTGATGTAAAAATGTTTGTAATTGAAACGACTGAAGGTGAAATTGGTGTATTAAATGATCATGAACCCTTAGTTACACCTGTTTCAATTGGACATATTTGGTTGGATATTGATGGTAAAGGGAGTACAAAGGATGCTGCTTGTAATAAAGGTTTTTTAACAATTAATGATAATACTGCAACAATTGTTGTTGATTCAGCTGAATGGAAAGATACTATTGATATTCAAAGAGCTAAGGAAGCTAAAGAACGTGCTGAAAAACGTTTAAAAAAGGATGACGATGATATTGATGTTATTCGAGCAAAAACAGCATTAAAAAGAGCAATGAATAGAATGAGAGTCTCTAAAATATAGATAGAAAAAGACAAGTAATTACTTGTCTTTTTTTATTGAATAGGATGAATACTGACACTGAAAATGAGCGAGTGGCTAATTGATAAGCTAGTGGTCAATCAAGAAAAAAGCACTGTTAATCTCAGAGCACTAGATAGGTGAATTATCAGACGCTTAAGAGTAACTATTTAGAAAACTTATCAGAAGATAACACTGGGTTTAAAAAGTATAATGAAAGTTTGAAACAATCCTATAGATAATATTCATTTCTTTTAGGGATAAATGGTAACTTAAATATTAAAAAAATATAATCATTAGCAACATATTTCAATGCAAATCATACAATTAAAGAATACGAAGTATTAATGAAATCCGTTTAGACTAAAATTGGATAGTCTTAGTTCTCATTGTATTAAAAAATTAAGTAATATTTTGTAGTAGGATGGAATATTGCGAAGTAAAATTTTGGTTGAAAGTATATTTGCGTAAATATTACAAAAAAATAATACTTTATAGAGGCAATTTCTAAAAAAAATCATATTTAGAGTAGCAAATTACATACTTTTTATATATAATGTTAAATGAGAGTAAAATATTAAATTCTAGGAGGATTCAATTGGAAAAATTTATCATAAAAAATAATGGACCGTTACTTGGTAGAGTTAAAGTAAACGGCGCAAAAAATGCTGTTTTACCAATTATGGCTGCTACTTTATTGACGAATGAAATTTGTTATTTAGAAAATGTTCCAGATTTACGCGATGTAAAAGTTATGAAAGAAGTTATTACTCATTTCGGTGGAGAATTTATAGATATATCTAAAAATGAAAAATCAATAAGAGTTAGAAAAATAAGCACATCAGAAGCCCCATATGAATTGGTTCAAAAAATGCGTGCCTCATTTTTTGTTATGGGCCCTTTATTAGCAAAAACAGGTGTAGCACGGGTTTCATTACCAGGTGGTTGTGCCATTGGTGCCAGACCAGTAGACTTACATTTAAAAGGTTTTGCAGCTTTAGGTGCTGAAATTAGTCAAGGCCAAGGTTATATTGAAGCAAAAGCAGATGAGTTAATCGGTTCAACTATTTATTTAGATTTCCCTTCTGTAGGTGCGACTGAGAATATAATGATGGCGGCAGTTTTAGCAAAAGGAGAAACCATTATAGAAAATGCAGCTGAAGAACCTGAGATTATTGACTTATCTAATTTTTTAAATAAAATGGGAGCAAATGTTAGGGGCGCCGGCACTGATACTATTAGAATTGAAGGTGTAGAGAATTTAAAAGGTACACGACATGAAATTATACCTGATCGAATAGAGACAGGTACTTATATGGTTGCCGCAGCTATTACTAAAGGTGATGTAGTTATTGAAAATATAGTACCTGCACATATAAAACCTGTAATTGCAAAGTTAAAAGAAACAGGGGCAGAGCTAGAAATAGGAGAAGATGTTATTCGAGTAAATGCATCTAATATTAGCGAGTCTGTTGACTTAACAACTTTGCCATATCCTGGTTTTCCAACTGATATGCAGGCACAGTTTATGGCATTAATGACTATTTTAAATGGTACAAGTGTCATAAATGAAACAGTTTTTGAAAATAGATTTATGCATATTCCTGAGTTAGCGCGTTTGGGTGCAAATATTAGAATTGAAGGCCATAGTGCAATTGTTCGCGGTGTTTCAGAATTAGAAGGGTCAGAAGTAGTTGCAACTGATTTAAGAGCAGGTGCAGCATTAGTTTTGGCTGGATTAGTTGCAAAAGGTGAAACCCATGTCAATAGTATATATCATATTGATAGAGGCTACTCTAACTTAGAATCAAATTTAAGAAAGTTAGGCGCGGATATAAAAAGAGTAACTGTAGAAGAAATAAATCAAGAGTAGTGGGGTGTTTTAATTGTTTGGATTTGGAATTGAAATAGGAATTGACTTAGGAACAGCTAGTGTTTTAGCGTTTAGAAAAAATAAAGGAATAATTCTACAGGAACCTTCTGTTGTAGCATTAGATAGAAATACTGGAAAAGTTTTAGCAGTTGGTGAAGAAGCGAGACAAATGTTAGGGCGAACACCTGGTAACATTATTGCTATAAGACCATTAAAAGATGGTGTAATATCAGACTATGATGTTACAGAAAAGATGTTAAGACATTTTATTAATAAGACTTGTGGTAAAAGAAGATTTTTTAAACCAAAAATTATAATATGTGTCCCAAGCGGTGTAACAGAAGTAGAGAAACGTGCTGTTATTGATGCGACTATGGAAGCTGGTGGTGGCAAAACTTTTTTAATTGAAGAACCAATTGCAGCTGCTATTGGTGCTGGATTAGACATTACTAAACCAGATGGTAACATGATTATTGATATTGGTGGTGGTACAACTGATATTGCAGTCATTTCTTTAGGTGGTATTGTTGTAAGTAATTCAATTAAAGTGGCAGGAGATAAATTTGATCATGCCATCATGAAATATATGAAAAAATCTCATAACTTACTAATTGGAGAAAGAACAGCTGAAGATTTAAAAATAAATATTGGAACGGCTTCTGTAAGAAGTAAAATTAAAAAAATGGAATGTCGTGGTCGTGATCTAATTACAGGCCTTCCTAAAACAATAACTGTTACTTCAGAGGAAATGGCTGATGCTTTAAGTGAAGCAACTAATGATATTTGTGATGCTGTCCACACCGTTTTAGAAAGAACACCACCAGAGTTAGCTTCTGATATTTCATCAAGAGGAATTGTAATGACAGGTGGCGGGTCTTTACTGTCTAACTTGAATAAATTGTTAGAAAACAGAACAGGTATTCCAACATATATTGCAGAAGATGCTGTCTCTTGTGTTGCAATAGGTACTGGAAAATCTCTTAACCATCTGGATACACTAGAAAAGAATATGATGTCAAATAACCATAGAAATAAACGTAAATGGTAAATATAATATTAAAATCAACTTTCTATAAGAGAGTTGATTTTTTATTTAATATATTTATATGGTTGTCGATAATATAAGTGATACGGAGGGATAATTATGGTAAGAGGATTATATATTGCAGGAACAAATATGATAACTTCTGAAAAGAAAATTGATATGGTAGGAAATAATATTGCTAATGCAAATACATACGGTTTTAAAAAGGATCAGATGACAGTTGAGTCCTTCAATGATGTTTTAATATCTAAAAGGAAGGGATCTAATTTTAATTTGGAAAGACCCCATGGAGAAATTGAGATAGTTGAAAATAATGGACGTTATCATCTACATACTGACCGTGGTTTTTTTAGAGTTAATACTGAAGATGGTATTAGTCACAATAAGGATGTCCGGTTTACACTTGATCAAGAGGGATATTTAAGTACGTATTACTTAAATAGTGATAATACTCAAAATTATAATTTAGGTAATCGATTAATTAATACAAAGGGCGAAGAAATTCTTATAGGAGAAAATGAGTATGAAATAAGTGAGACAGGGCAGGTACTTATGAATGGTGAAATTGAAAGTGAATTAATTAAAGATGTTGATCAGCATGTTATTGGGACAATAAATGCTGGCGTTAAAAACAGAAGACTTTTCACAGATCATAGTAGCGGTCAAATGCAATCAACAGATAAGCCCTTAGATATAGCCTTGATTGGTGATGGCTTTATTGAAGTTTCAAAAAATGAGAATGCTTTATACACTAGAAATGGTGCATTGACTATTAATAGTGATAATGAGTTGGTTACAATGGATGGTGGCTACGTTCAAGGGTTAAATGGAAATATTATTTTACCTGACACGAATATTCAAATCAATCAATACGGGGAAATTATTAAGAACAATGAAATCATTGATAAAATAAGTATTTCCAATTTTACAAATGATGGTGATTTAAGAAAAGTAGGCGGCACTTATTTTAATACAATTCCCGAAATAAAAGGTGAAATAGTTGCTTTTGAAGGCGAAGTAGCACAAGGTTATTTAGAAACATCAAATGTTAATGCTATTGATGAAATGATTAAATTAACACGTATCAGCAATAATTACGAATCAAGTCAAAAAATCATAACAAGTATAGAACAAACATTAGATAAAGTAATTAATGAAGTCGGAATGGTTAGAGCTTAAGGAGGTAATTTATGAGAGCAATGTGGTCTGCAGCATCGGGGATGAACTCAATTCAAAAACAAATTGATACAATTTCTAACAATTTATCAAATGTAAATACAATAGGTTTTAAAAATCAAAGGGTTGAATTTAAAGATTTGATGTATGAAAAAGTTAATACTGAAGATTTTGTAAGAGAAGATGGAAGAATAACACAATTAGAAATTGGTAATGGTGTTATGCCTATCGCAACCACTAGAAATTTTACCAGTGGTAGTTTTAAGCAAACAGAGAAAGAACTAGACTTTGCTGTTAATGGCTCTGGATTTTTTGTTATTGAAAATCAAAATGGTGAAGAACGTTATACAAGAGATGGTACATTTAAACTAAGTATTGAAGATGGTGAAACTTCTCTGCGTACTTCAAGTGGATACGCTGTTATTGGTGAAGATGGCCCAATTGAGTTAGGAGCAGATGTTGCCTCTATTAATGTATCAGAAAGCGGAATGGTTACCGTTCAACGGACGGATGGAACTAAAGAAGTAGTGAATCAAATTAAATTAATTACTTTTGCTAATCCAGAAGGCTTATCTAGTGAAGGTAAAAACTTATATTCTGAAACGGATATATCCGGTGTACCATTAGATAATGAAAATGGCGTAGCAGGAGAAGTTTGGCAAGGCTATGTAGAAACCTCTAATGTACAAGTAATTGAGGAAATGGTAAATATGATTTCTGCTCAACGTGCATATGAACTTAACTCAAAAACAATACAGACAGTTGATAGTATGTTAAGTGTAGCCAATAATATTAAACGATAAATAAAGGAGTTTTCTAATGGAGATTAGTAGTATTTCAAATAATTTAGAGTTTAAAGAAATTGCGAATAGAATAAAAAATGAGACCAATACAGATTTTGAGAAGGTTTTGAATAGTGCAATGGAAAGCCAAGATGAAGCCAAATTAAAAAAGGCATGTGAAGATTTTGAAGCTATTTTTGTAAATATGTTACTTAAAAGTATGAAAAACACAGTAAATGAAGGTGGATTAACTAAGAAATCTCATGCAAGGGAAATGTTTGAAAGTATGTTAGATGAAGAAATGGCCGGTTCTATTGCTAAGGGCCGTGGCGTCGGAATAGCAGAAATATTATATGATAGTTTAAACAATAAAGAAAAAGGCAGTCAATTAGATTTTAAAGGATAAGTAAAAAAACTTATTCTTTTTTTTGTATTTATAGTATATAATGACACCACAAGGTATTAGTAGCTGGTAATAAGGAGAGTTATATGTTAACGATTGAAGAAATAAAAGAAATCATTCCACATCGATACCCATTTTTATTAGTTGATAAAGTTTTAGAGATGGAACCAGGAGAGAGTTGCGTTGGGATTAAAAACGTAACGATTAATGAACCTTTTTTTCAAGGTCATTTTCCTAAAAAACCATTGATGCCAGGTGTTCTAATTGTAGAAGCAATGGCGCAAGTTGGTGCAATTGCACTTATGTCCTTAGATGAAAATAAAAACAAATTAGCAGTATTTGCCGGAATCGATAAAGTAAGATTTAAAAAACAAGTGGTACCTGGAGATACTTTAAGAATTGAAGTAACTTTAGGAAAATTTAGAAGAAATATTGGGAAAGGTGAAGCTGTCGCTTATGTTGGTGATGACATTGCCTGTAAAGGTACTTTAATGTTTGGAATAACAAAACCTAATGCTTAAGCATTAGGTTTTTCATCTTCCGTAACTAAGAAATCATTTCTTCCTTGATTTTTGATCCAGTATAATGAATCATCGGCTTCTTTAATTAAAATTTCAGGTTTATATTTCTTATAACCAAAAGTTGTGTGACCACCAATACTTAAAGTAACTCTAGGTTGTGTTTGCGAGTAATTGTGTTCAATACTCTCAAAATTCATTGCTTGTTTTATTTCTGTAATGATATTTATTGCGCCTTGTTTTTCTGTATTTGGTAAAATAATTATAAATTCGTCGCCACCATAACGGGCAACAAAATCAGATTTTCTTTTTAAAGAACTATTCAATAACTGAGCAACTATTTTTAAACAGTGGTCACCTTTAATATGACCGTAGTTATCATTATATTCTTTAAAATAATCAATATCAATTATGATTAAGGTTAGTGGTTTTTTTTGTCTAAAAGATAAATTGATTTCTTTTTCTAAGTATTTGAATAGATACCTTCTATTAGGTAGATTAGTTAAATCATCATAATTTGATAAGATTCTTAACTTCTCATTTGCTTGCTCTAAACGTTTTTTTATTCTTCGACTATGTTCTACCTCACTCTTAAGTTCAGCGGAGGTAATGCTATTTTCTAAAGCAATAGAGATAAAAGGTGTTAATGTTTTTAAGAAATCTAAATCTTTTTCAGTATAAGCATTTTTCTTTTTACTTTGAACTGAGAAAAATCCAATAATTTTATCCTTAAGTGTTAATGGTAAAAAAATTACAGAGTTTGGCGAGCTCTCTAAATCACTTGTTAAAATCTTCTTATACTTCTTATATTCCTTTTTATAATTTAATGAAAAAATAATATCATCATTTTCTAAAATCCATTCAGCTAAAGTATCTTTTAAAAGTGCCTCCTCATCAATAATTTCTGCTTCCCTAGGATTAGTATTATCTATTTCTAGATATTTAAGAGTCGTTCTTTCATCATTCAATGAAGAAATGATAAGAAAATCAATAGGTACAAGATCTAATAATAAAGAATTCACTTTATAAGACACATTTCTAAAATCTAAATCTGAAGTTATCTCTTTACCGATTTTATTGATTAATTCAAATTTTTCATTCAGTTCAGTTAATTCTTCGTTCTTCTGTGTAACGATATTGCGTTCTTTTTCAACGGTTTTGATTCTTTCTTTAGTCCGAACAAGATTTAATTTTTGTTTTTGCATGATTTTCTCTCTTTTTTTAGTATAATCGTGATAAACTTTATAATAAAAACTTGCTTTATCAGACTTTCCTTTTAAGGTGAGTTTCTCAGCTAATAAAGAAGCGACTTTTGCAGCATTAGAAAAATCGTCATAAGCTTTAGATAAATCAAAGGCTTTTAGAAGAAAATCAATTTCTTTTTCATTTGAACCAATAGCTCCATAGATATCACTCAAAAGTATATAGTCAGATATACTTCTATATTCAGTATTTGTTTTGCGATAGATCTCATTTGATTTTAAAATTGATTGGATGGCTTTGCCATAATTTTCAACGGCTTTATAATACTTTCCAAAGGCAGAGTTCAAGTAAGCAGAAAGAAAACCGGCTTTATAGTTAGTTAATATTTTCTTGCCACTTTCTAAATATTCTAAAGCCAATTGATAATCTTTTTTATGAATGTAAGCTTCTCCTAAGTTAATCATCATGATTGAGTCATTAGGTGAGTTTCCTTTAACATATTTTAAGGCTATATTAAAATAATTAATAGAACGATCATAATCTTTTATATCAGAATAGATGCTTCCAATATTATTATAAAAGTCCGAGTAATCCTCTTCTAAGTTTGAGCTGATGGCTAAGTTTAATCCTTGATTATAATAATCAAGACCATCAGAATATTTTTCAGAATCAACAGCAATATTTCCTAAAATTTTGTAGGAATAGATTACACCGTGTTCAGTGTATTTATTCTCAATATTGTACTGAGAAAAAAGAATGGCTTTTCTATAATCACCAATAGCCCAGGATGTATATGATATAATATAAAGAATTTCACTCTTGTATTTGTTATTAAGGATCTCAAAATTAGCATCATAAAATTCAAGAGCCTTTTTTAAGATGTTGTTTGGGTCGTTGTTTATAGACTGAAAAAGTTTGTTTATATAAACATGAGTTGAATTCATTATTTTAGCTCCTTCAAATATATGTTATAATAATTATATAACAAAAAAGAAATAAATTAAAGAAGGAATTAGGAGGCATTATGCATGGATTGGTCTTAGAAGGTGGCGGCGCCAAAGGTGCCTATCAAGTTGGTGCGATCAAAGCTTTAGTAGAAATGGGATATGAATTCAGTGCCATTGCAGGGACATCTATTGGTGCCATTAATGGGGCATTTATTGCTAACGAAAAATTAGATTTCATTTATTCAATATGGGAAGAGGGAGAAATCAGTAGAGTTATAAAAACAGATAAAGATGTTCTGCAAAAAATATTAGATTTTGATTTCAAAGGCGAGAATATTTTTAAGATCTTTGATTATATTATGAAAATCATTAATAATGGTGGCTTAGATATCAGTCCTTTAAGGCAACTGTTAGAAGAAAACATTGATGAAGCATCTATAAGAAGAAGTTCAGTTGATTTTGGATTGGTTACTGTTTCTTTTACGGATTTTCAACCATTAGAAGTATTTATAGAAGAAATCCCTGAAGGTAAACTAATTGATTATTTGATTGCCTCTGCTAGCTTACCGATCTTTAATTTAAAAAAAATTGATGGAAAATCTTACCTTGATGGAGGCTTTTATAATAATATACCTATAACTTTGATGACAAAGAAAAATATTAAGGATATAATAGTTATAGAAACAGAAGGCATTGGTCGTAAGAGAAAAGTAAAAGAGAAAGACTTAAATATTATAAGAATACGGCCAAGTAGGAAAATAGCAAGAACCATTGAAGTGGATCCGAACATTATGAAAAGAAATGTTAAGTTAGGTTATCTTGATGCGAAGCGAGTGGTTCAAGGATTGCGGAGTCGGAAATATTGCATAGAACATGAGTTAGATGAGCTGTTCTTCTTAAAGGAAGTAAAGAATCTAAATGAAATGAAATTAGAAAGAATATTTGAATTGTTTAACTTCACAGGTGCAGTAAATTATAAGAATTTATATGAAGGGATTTTTCCTATTTTAGGTAGAATATTAGCACTTGAAGAAGATAGTTCTTATACGGACTTATTTATCAGACTAAATGAAGAAGTCGCTGATTACTTGAAAATTGATAAATTAAAGGCATATACATTTGTAAAACTGAATGATCTAATTAAACAGAAGATTGATTTTGATGAAGAAATAATTTTTTCGTCAAAGTATCAATATATCCCTTTTAAGCATTTGCCTAAACAAATTGAGGTTTTGCCAAAGGAAATAAAAGAGAGTGTTTTAAAAGAATTCTTTAGAATATATTATAGTTAGGAGTGTGTTATGGATAGTTTAAAAAAATATCAAGAGTGGTTGGAAGATGATTACTTTGATGAAAATTTCCGACAAGAATTGAAGGGTTTATCTGATGAAGATGAAATTACAGATCGTTTTTATAAGTATCTAGAGTTTGGAACAGCAGGTATGCGAGGGGTTATTGGGGCTGGTACCAATCGAATGAACAAGTATATTGTTAGACGCGCAACACAGGGGTTTGCAAATTATTTGATTAATACTTTTGGAAAAGAAAACTTGAGTATTGCTATCGGGTTTGATCCAAGAAACAAATCAAAATTATTTACAAAGGAAGCTGCTTTAGTAATGGCCGCTAATGGCATCAAAGCATATATTTTTGATACTTTAAAAGCAACACCACAATTATCTTTTGCTGTTAGAGAATTAGGCTGTAAAGGTGGAATAATGATTACCGCAAGTCATAATCCAGCAGAGTACAATGGTTATAAAGTATATGATGAAACTGGGTGTCAGTTAGTACCAGACAAAGGGGAAAAATTAATTGCAGAAGTTAATAAAATTGATGATTTTTCAAAGATAAACTATATGAATGAGAAAGCAGCCATAGAAAGAGATAAATTTGAGTATATCTCAGATTCGTTAATAGATAAGTATATTGAAAAAGTAAAGGGGATTAGCATCCGTTCTGAAGTTATTAAAGGATCAGATATTAAGGTGGTCTTCTCACCATTACATGGTTCTGGAGGTGAACCAGTTTCTAGAGTTTTAAAAGAAAAAGGTTTAAGAAACTTAGTGACAGTAGATGAACAGATGGTACCTGATGGAAACTTTACAACAATAAAGGATCCTAACCCTGAGTCATCAGAAGCATTTGAGTATGCTATAAAATATGGTGAGAAAAATGATAGTGATTTATTGATCTGTACTGATCCTGATGCAGATAGAGTTGGATTAATGGTAAAAAAAGATGCTGAGTATGTTGATTTGAATGGTAATCAAATTGGTATGTTGTTAGCTGATTATATTCTGGATTCTTATGGTACAATTCCAGCAAATGGCTTTATTGTTAACTCAATTGTATCTTCAGGAATTATTGAAAAAATGGCCACCAAGTATAATGTTAATCATAAAATTGTTTTAACTGGATTTAAATATATCGGTGAAATAATTGAGAAAAGTGATGAAGAATTTTTATTTGGATTTGAAGAGAGTTATGGTTATTTAAGAGGAACTTTCGTAAGAGATAAAGATGCAGTAATTGCTAGTATGTTAATCGTTGAAATGGCGGCATATTATATGGAACAAGGTATTAATCTTCTAGATAAATTAGATAGTATTTATCAAGAACTTGGATATTTTAAAGAAGAAATGATTGCTGTTCGTCATGAAGGAAAAAGTGGTGGCGAAAAGATTAAACGAGTTTTAGCTGAGCTTCGAAAGGGTTTAATTAAAGAGCTGAATGGTGAAAAAATAGTAAAAACAATTGATTGTTTGAAACCTGAAGAAACGGGCCTACCGAAATCAAATGTTTTAAAGTACTATTTTGAAGATGGTTCTTGGTATGCTGTACGACCATCTGGAACTGAGCCCAAAATTAAGTTTTATTTTTCGATAAAAGCTGAGACTAAAGCATTGGCCGATGAAAAACTAGAAGCCATAAAAACTGACTTTTTAGAGAAGATTCAAACAATTGAATAGATCAATTAGAATTCTTTAGCCATTTTGGCTAAAGAATTTTTCTTTAAGATATATTTGTGTTAGAATGATAGAGAATGAAGGAAGGTTAAAAATGAAAGACACAAATGTATTTAAAGAGCAGATAAAAATAAAAAAAGCATATGTTACAAATACTCGTTTAATGGGTGTTATTGGTATTATTATTTATTATGAGGCTTTCACTGATATATATCATCTAGATTTTGAGGAATATGGAATTGATGGTTTTAAGCGGGTTAAAAGTAATGATGCCATCCAAATAAACAAAGAAATTAGCAAAATCATCGGGGGTCTTGGGGGAAAACTAAAGAAAATCAATAATAATCAAGCGATTTACTTACTAAAAAAGGCCTGTAATGTAAGTATGGATTTTATTAATCTGTTTCCAAGGTTAGAAGAGTCTTATGAAGATCTTATAGATAAATCGATTGAGTTAAGGGCAAGAGATAAAAAGACTTTGTATAAAAGAATATGCGTTGACATAACATCGGATTATGAACTGATCAACTATTATATTATGAGAAAAGTTGGAAAAGATGAAATCTATAAAAATTTAGAGTTCAATGAAATAGATTTTGAGCTAACAGATAAACCCCAGACTTTGCTAAAAAACTCTATTGAAAGGATTTCTGAAAATGAGTTTCGAACAGAGACGTTAATAGATTATAGGAATCATTATTTACTGACTACTGTATCAATAGAGATTAAAGAAGGTAAGATTCTAAAGGCTAAAGTAATAGAAAATTTAGAGATTACTTCTACAGAAGCCGCTTTTATATTGAATAAAAAGGAGTACATAATCATATACTATTATCCTAATGAAGCTTTTGAAGAAAGGTTTTATAATGATCATTATAAATTAATGAAAAAAAATTATGCTCAAGGGAGTTTATATACTGAATACAATAAAAACAACAGTCATGTGGATTCTAAGACATATTTCTTAAATGACGATATGTATGGAATTTATTATTTCACTAATAAAAATCAGCTAGTAGTAGCTTCTTTTGAAGAGGATAATATTGACGAAATTATCCAACGGTTAAAAAAATATGATGACTTGAAACTCAATAATGAGTTTGTCGTTGATCAATCATTAATCTATAGTTTTATTACGAGTGAATATAACAATTTTTATGAATTTTTAAATCTAGAAAGTAGGGAATAGATGGTAGCCTTAAATCAAGTAATTGTATTATTTAGTTTGATCATTGTTGGGTATATAATAAGAAAATTGAAGATTGTTAATGATTCGATGAAAGAGGATATAAGTAGTTTGGTAGTAAATGTTACTTTACCTGCTTTTATTGTTTCCTCTATGACATCTAATTTTTCAAGAGAAATTCTGAGTAACAGTATAAAGTTAGTAGCTATTTCATTTTCTATGTACATTTTTGCAATAGTTCTTGGTTGGGTTTTCACAAAGATTGTCCCACTAGAGAAAAATGAAGCCAATATATATCGATACATTATTGCATTCTCTAATTGTGGTTTTATGGGATATCCTATAGTAAACGCAGTTCTAGGTAAACAAGGCGTTTTTTATGCGGCAATATTTAATTTGGGTTTTACGTCATTCGTTTGGACTTATGGTGTTTATCTTATTAGGATCAATCAAGAAAAAAATACTGACCACATGACAATTAAAGAAAAGTTTATTTCAGCTATTAATCCAGCTTTAGTAGCAGTGATCCTTGGGTTTACTTTTTTCCTAATTGGGATTAAGTTGCCTTATGTAATTGCTGAAACCCTATCTATGATTGGTAGTGTGACAACACCTTTATCTATGATGTTGATCGGTTTTATTTTATCTGAGATTCATTTAAAAGATATTGTTAGTGGCTGGAAAATCTATTTATTATCTATCATGCGTTTAGTTGTTATGCCTAGTCTAGTATATATAATCCTTTCTTATTTAAGCTTTGAAGGATATTTATTGCAGATTCCTGTTCTTATTGCAGCTATGCCAGCTGCTGCGAACACAGCTATTATTTCATCAAAGTACAATGGGAATTATCAATTGGCATCAAAGGGCATTTTTATAACAACTTTATTATCGATTCTTACAATACCAATAGTAATAAAATTAATATTATAAAAAAAGGCCATTATTACTTTTTAAAGTAAGATGGCCTTTTTGAATAGTTACTATTTAAGTTCCAGATTAAACTTTGCGAAGGATTTAAAGAAGTTGAACCGGAGTTCGAATGACTTACTTGAATTCAGATTGATAATGGGTAACCCTTCAATATAGTTTAACTTAAAGTTATTTGATTCAGTGATAATAAAAACATTTGAGTTGTTAATATTTTGGTGTTCCTTAATTAAACTTAAAAATAAATCTTTCTCTAAGCTATTTTTAAAGATTAATGGATCATTGAGATAAAGAATCAGATTTTGACTTTTGTCATTTTCTAATTTTTCTTTAAAAAATAACCACTGGTTTCCATTGTCATGATGTAATGTTTGACTGTTATTGTTTAGTGTTAATAATAATTTACTCTCGTCATTTAAAGAAGAGTAATTAGAATTTGAGTTCAAACTTAGTTTTGGATAGTTCTCTAAGAGGGCCTCATTATTTGTAATAATTTTAAAATTATCTGACTGAATATTGATATTAGTGTTAGTGATATATAGATTATCTAGCTTATAATTTGTATCCATAGTTTTCTCAAATACGTCTTTGTAATCAGTATTTTTATTCAGATTGATTTGAATGGGTACTTCCATTCTCAGATTGTCAAATAGAATTAGACCATCATTTGCATTAGAGTAATCTGTTTCTACAACATATACTCTTTGGATACTAATAGGCCCTTCAATATAACTTGGTATTTCAGTCTCAACTGTCTTCCAACCTTGCCAATCAATATTTCTAGCTAAAGTTAAATTATGGGCAACACCATTTTTGTCACTAACTTTTAATCTTAACCAATGGTTTTTACCAAGTGTACCAAAGACATCTAGTTTTATCTTGTCAGCATTTTTGGCGACAGGTATTTCCTCATCATAAATATAATATGAGGCTCTTGTTTCCGTTGGGTACTTCGTAAAATTATAGAATAGCCTACCTGACTTAGAGCCATCAATAGAGGTATTAAATAAATTGAATTTCCCACTTAGGTCTACAGGATAAACACCGTGCTTACCTTTAATTTCTTCAAAATCATCAAGAATTACTGAGTCGAAAGTATTCATATTTAAACTAATTTCTGTTTTTAAATCACCATATGAAACTGTAATAGTTCGATCTTGTAAATCTTCTCTTAATATGAACTGATTTTGGTTTATAGAAAAACTTGAGCTATCTAAATCAAAAGTTAACTGTTCTAAATCAATAGGGATTTTATAACCGTTACTTGTTATAACTTCTGCTTGTAACTCTATCGTTTCATCTTTGTCTAGTTTTAAATGGTATTGATTAAGTTTAATTTCAGCTAGTTTATCATGGACTTCTATTGTTTCACTTATTGTCAAGTCTTTATATTCTGCTTTGATGATACCTTTTCCTGTTTCCGTTGGATAAAAAATATTGTCGATAAATTCACCTTGTAAAGTAGATGAAAATTTTACTAATGACTCATCAATTGTAACAGGATTATAATATAAATCACTTCCTAATAAGGTCATAGAAATTGGTTGTCTTATAATAGTATGCTGTTGATCCAAAATAAGTTTTAACTTTTGAATATCTTGGGCTTCGTAATTTGATGCAATACCAATACCGTTATATACTCTTCGTTCAGTACCATCGGATAAGTAGTTAGTGGGTTGGTAAGAGATTTTTCCAAATTCTCTTTTGATAAGGGTACTTGAACCACCGCCATCTAAGTTAATAGCATAGTAAGAACCTAAATCAATCATAATTTCTGCTAACTCACTTTCTGTTACCCCAGGAACAAAAGTTTTTCGTCCTTCAACAGTTGTCAAAATTACTTTATTATAATCTGCTGTAAAGCCTATAGCGCTTCGGGGATGGTTACCGTTGATGGGTAAGCTGAATTCATTATTTAATTGGCCTTCATTTACTAATATTGAACCACCACCAATTAATGTATCTAAAACGCCAAGTATTTTAGGATCCTCAAAAATAAAAGAATCTCCAATAGATATACTATTAATATTAAAATTTGAGTCTCTAGGCACTGAAATAACATAACCGTCTTCTGGTATTTCAATTGGGCTTTTATCAATTCTAATGTCAACTACTTGATTATTACTTATAACGATTTCGGTTAACTCAACTGCAGTAGAATTTCCAATGGATGTTTTTCCATAAGTCCTATTAAATAAGACAATTTCATTTAAATTGGTAAAATTCTTATTCATATAACTAACTGGCACAATAGTATTTCCAATTTTAACATCAGGTTTAAAATTTTCAATGTGTCCAATAAATGGTTTATTAATTTTTGTAATGCCAAAAACATTAAAAGTTGAATCATCAATACCATTATAAATTAATTTTTTCTCGTCTACTAATGGACCGATAGCTGTTTTTTGATTGCTATTGAAAAAATCTCCATTAATTGCACCTAATATATTTTCTGTCATAGGAACTAATTCTGACATTTTCTTAGACTCTCTCAAATTTTCTTGATTATATAATGCTTTAATTTTAGTTGAATCATCACTTATATCTACTATTAAACTTTTGATTACAATCCATTTATTAGAGTTAAACTGAGTTTTTTCAACATAAGAAATAGATGGACTGATTGTTTCAATTGATGACTCTTCATGTATTATTGTAGCATAATTTGTAGATACTGTTAAAATCATCAAAAAAATTACTATTACTAAATATTTTGTTTTTAATTTCATTAAATCACCTCTGAGTTTATTATAACTGATGAATATTTCAAATGGGTTACAAATATATTAAAATAACAAAAAAGAATAAACGAACATTTTTTTAAAAAAAGGTTTAAATGTTCATAAAATCTGATATAATATATTCGAAGAGTTTAAAAATAAGGAGGATTTATGGATTTTTTTGAAAGAGTATTTAAATTAGAAGCGTTTGAAACAAATGTAAAAACTGAAATGCTTGCTGGCTTGACAACATTTATGACAATGGCTTATATTTTAGCAGTAAACCCAGGCATGTTGTCAGAAACAGGAATGGATATTGGTGCAGTATTCACTGCAACAGCTTTGGCTTCGTTTATTGGAACCATGGTAATGGCATTTCATGCAAATTTACCTTTTGCTTTGGCACCAGGTATGGGGCTTAATGCATTTTTTGTTTATACCGTTGTATTTCAGATGGGTTATTCTTGGCAGTTTGCTTTAACAGCTGTATTACTTGAAGGTATTATTTTTATTTTATTAACAATTTTCAATATACGAGAAGCAATTATTAATAGTATTCCTGAAAATGTTAAAAAGGCTATTTCTGTAGGAATTGGATTATTTATTGCATTTATAGGTTTTACCAATGCAGGTATTATCATTCAGGGACAAGGTGTGCCTTTGATGTTAGGAGATTTAACAGCTCCCAATGCAATTGTCGCTATTGCAGGACTTTTATTAATGGCAGTTTTATTATCGAAAAATGTAAAAGGAGCATTATTCTTTGGTATCGTTGGTGCAACAATTCTATCGATTCCATTAGGCGTAACATCGATTCCAACATTAGATTCATTTACAGGTGTACCAAGTTTAGAACCAATTATGTTTCAGTTTAGATTTGATCAAATTCTAACGGTTGATATGGTAATTGTATTATTTACATTCTTATTTGTTGATATGTTTGATACTGTTGGTACATTGATTGGTGTATCTGAAAAAGCGGGTATGATTACAGAAGACGGAAAAATTCCTAATGTAAAACAAGCATTAATGGCAGATGCTGTTGGGACAACATGTGGTGCCATGTTAGGAACTTCGACTGTAACAACTTATGTTGAATCTGCTGCTGGTGTAGCTGAAGGTGGACGAACAGGTTTGACTGCCTTTACAACTGGGATCTTATTTTTCTTAGCTTTGTTCTTTGCACCTTTATTCTTAATGGTACCTGGCGCTGCAACAGCACCAGCATTAATAATTGTTGGACTATTTATGATGTCTCCAATTAAAAAAATTGATTTTACTGACTATACAGAAGCGGTTCCGGCTTTTTTGACAATAATTATTATGCCACTTGCATATGCAATATCTGAAGGAATAATTTTTGGAATTCTTTCTTATGTGTTGTTAAAAATATTTAGTGGTCGTCAAGATGAAGTACCAAAATTATCTTATTTGCTTGCTTTACTATTTATAATTAAAATAATTTTCGTGTAAAAGTAAAAAAATAAAAAACTGACTATCTTAGTAGATGGTCAGTTTTTTGTTTAAGTAAAAAATTGAGTAAAAGTTGTTAAGAAAGCGTAATTGTTATATAATCTAAGTATGAAAAAACAATCAATTGAGGTGTTATATGGATATCTATATGGCCAGGCAACCAATCTTAGATTTAAAATTGAATATTTATGGTTATGAATTACTTTATCGGAGCCATCATCTAATCATGGATGAAAATGATGGAGATGTAGCGACTTTAAATGTAATAAATAATACATTTATGACAATTGGTTTTGAAGAAGTAATTGATCAAGGATTAGCTTTTCTTAACTTTACATCGGATTTAATAAAACAAGATGTACCTTTAGTCTTTAACAAGGAAGCTATTGTTATTGAAATATTAGAGGATGTTGAACCTGAGGACTCTTTAATGAAAAAAATAATTGAGTTAAGGGAGAAAGGTTATGTTTTTGCTGTTGACGATTACGATAGTAATTATCACTATGATGAGTTTCTAGATTTTGTAGATATTGTTAAAGTGGATTTCAAAAAAACAAATAAATACGAACGAGAAGATATTACACGTAAATTGAAAAGGCGAAGTTTAACTCTATTAGCAGAGAAAATAGAAAACAATGATGAATTTCTTGAGGCTAAAAGATTGGGGTATGATCTATTTCAAGGATTCTTTTTTCAAAAACCCCAGATTTTAAAAAATAGAGAAATTAAAGCTTTAAATACGAATCATATTGAAGCAATTAATGAGTTATCAAAGCCGGAACCTGATTATAAAGCGTTAACAGAGATTATTAAGCGGGATGTCGCAATGACGTATAAATTTATGAAACTTGTTAATTCAGTGGCTTTTTATTCCCGGTCCAAAATAGAGTCGATTAATGATGCTTTGGTACGATTAGGTTTTAGAGAAATAAATAAATATGTTTTTCTACTAATGTTTAAGCATTTAGCTGTTGGGAGCCCTGATGTACTTATTAATAATGCATTAATTAGAGCTAAGTTCAGCGAAGGGTTAGCCAAGAAAAGTCGATTTAGAAAAAAATGTGATGATTTCTTTCTATTAGGGATGTTTAGCATGATTGATGTAATTTTATCAGTTCCGAAGGAAGAGGCTTTAAGGGAAATTCCTATTTCAATAGAACTTAGAAGTGCATTAACAGGTTTGGTTGAGAATGAGTATTCAGAAATGATGGGATTAATTATAAACCATGAAAGAGGTAATTTTGAAGCTTTAGATAATTATCTAGGTGGTCTTGATATTAGTGTTGAGACTATGAATAATGAGTATTTTAATGCCATTCAATGGAACTCAGAAATTAATAAAGAGATTAATTAAAAAAAATTTTTTGATATCAATTATAGAATGTGGTATAGTTAAAATAACAATTGAATAAGTTAATAACTAGGGGTGCCTTAAATGGCTGAGATGAGACCCTTTAACCTGAACTAGATAATGCTAGCGTAGGAAAGTGTATGAGAATTTTAGGATATATACTTTTGTATATGTCCTTTTTTTATTGAGGGAGATGATTTTATGAGAGATGATAATTTAAGAATGATTGTAGAGGCAGGAATACTCATAGCTTTAGGGTATATTTTAAGTATGATTAAAATATGGCAAGCCCCTATGGGTGGATCAGTAACAGCTGGTAGCATGATTCCCATTATGTTATTTGCCTTACGCTGGGGCCATAAGAAAGGTATCATGATTGCAGTTGTTTATGGTGGGGTTCAATTTATGCTAGGACCTAAATGGTCTTACCACCCGGTATCTATAATATTTGATTATTTTGTTGCCTTCGGTGCTTTAGGGATTGTAGGTATGTTTAGAAAAAATCATAAACAAATGATACTAGGTGTATTTTTAGCAATTTTTGTTCGTTATGTTGCCCATGTAATTTCAGGTGTTGTCGTGTTTGCTAGTTATGCTCCAGAAACTATGTCGCCGACAATCTATTCGTTAGTTTATAATTCTCAGTATTTGATACCAGAGTTTATAGTATCTGCAGTAGTATTTGTATTATTATATAAACCTTTAAAGCAAAATAAATTGCTAAATTAAAAAATATAAAAATCTCTTTTGTCAAAGCATTGTATTATGGTAAAATAATGCTTGTGAAAGAGAGGTGAGAACATGGGAGAAATAAAAACAAATTATATTGTTAAAACAGCTATTATTGCAGCAACCTATGCAGTATTAACGATGTTATTGGCACCAATTAGTTATGGTCCAATTCAATTTAGGGTATCAGAGATTATGGTTTTGTTAGTCTTCATTGATAAGCGATACTTTACTGGCATTGCTTTAGGAACTTTTCTAGCAGGATTATTTTCGCCTTATGGAATGTTGGATGCAGTTGTAGGAACAATTGCTACAATCGTAGCCCTTGGTGGAATTATTGCGATAAGAAGCGCATTAGGGGATAACTTAAAATCACTGATTATTGCAAGTCTAGCACCAACAATAGCCAATGGTATTATAATTGGTTGGTTGATTAGCTACTCTGTAGGCATTCCATTTTTAATGCCGGCATTACAAGTTGCATTGGGTGAATTTGTTGTAGTAAGTATAGTTGGCGTAGTAGTGATACGCTGGGTTCAGAAGAATGAAAAGATTTTATCTTTATTAAAAATTCATGAATAATAAAAAATGAAGTTGGTGGCAGTGACTTCATTTTTTGTTATTCATAATAATAGTTGACAATCTGCTGTTTATTTGATACTTTTATAAAAAATAAATATTATGTAAACTTATATAATTTTAATGATATGGATTAAAAGTTTCTATGAAGTGCCGTAAATACTTCACTATAAGTTATATGTCGTCGTACATCTAACTTTTTTGATAAGGTTAGATTTTTTTGTTTATAATAGATATGGAGGTCAGTTAATGGATAAAGTAATAAAAAAAGGTATTACATTTGATGATGTTTTATTAGTGCCACGTAAATCTAGCGTTTTACCAAATAATGTTGACATTAAGACAAGGCTAACGAAAAAGATAAAACTTAATATTCCTATTATTTCTGCAGGAATGGATACAGTAACAGAAGCTGGTTTAGCAATAGCAATGGCAAGACAAGGTGGGATAGGGGTTATTCATAAAAATATGAGTATTGAACAACAAGCCCTTGAAGTTGATAAAGTTAAGAGAGCGGAGCATGGTGTTATTGTTGATCCATTCTTTTTAAATCCTGACAATTTAGTGAAGGATGCCGAAGAATTAATGGGACGCTATCGTATATCAGGTGTGCCCATTGTAGAAGGAAAGAAATTGGTCGGTATTATTACTAATAGAGATATTCGATTTGAATCAGACATGTCAAAAGAAATATCCGAGGTTATGACTTCAGAGAATCTAATAACTGCCCATGCAGATATTGATATGCAAGAAGCTGAACGAATTTTAAAGATTAATAAAATTGAAAAATTACCTTTAGTAGATGAATCAGGTAATCTAAAAGGATTAATTACAATAAAAGATATTGAGAAAGTTAAGATCTTTCCAAATAGATGTACAGATGAAGGCGGAAGATTACTTGTAGCAGCAGCTGTAGGAGTATCTTCAGATATGATGGCACGTGTAGGAGCTTTAGAAGAAAGAGATGTTGATGTTATTGTACTTGATTCAGCCCATGGCCATAGTGTAAATATTATTAATGCAGTGAAGCAAATTAAAGAAGAATACCCTGAACTTCAAGTAATCGGTGGAAATGTAGCTACAGCTGAAGCTACACGAGATTTAATTGAAGCCGGAGCTGATTGTGTAAAAGTAGGTATTGGACCAGGATCTATTTGTACAACTAGAATAGTGGCAGGTGTTGGCGTGCCACAAATAACAGCAGTTTATGACTGTGCGAAGGAAGCTGCAAAATATGATATACCGGTGATTGCTGATGGTGGTATTAAGTATTCAGGTGAAATTGCTAAAGCAATTGTTGCTGGTGCAAGTTCTGTTATGCTAGGTTCTTTATTTGCAGGTACAGATGAATCCCCTGGAGAAAAAGTGATTTATCAAGGTAGAAGTTTTAAAACATATAGAGGTATGGGTTCTGAAGCGGCAATGAAAGCTGGTAGTAAAGATAGATATTTCCAGAATGAAACAAAGAAATTTGTACCTGAAGGAATTGAAGGAAGAGTGCCATATAAAGGATCTTTAGGTGATACAATCTATCAATTAATCGGTGGCTTAAGATCATCAATGGGATATTGTGGTGCAGGCACTATTGAAGAGCTAATGAAAGAAGGTCAGTTCATCCAAATCACTGGTGCTGGTTTAAAAGAATCCCATCCACACGATGTAACAATTACTAAAGAACCGGCAAATTATCAAATTTCAAACTAATGGAGGTATCAATGAAAAATCATGAATTAATATTAATTGTTGATTTTGGTGGACAATACAATCAACTGATAGCAAGACGTGTAAGAGAATTAGATGTTTATAGTGAAGTTGTACATTATTCTAAAGCTTTAGAAAAAGCCAAAACATTAAATCCAAAAGGGATTATTTTTACTGGTGGACCAAATTCTGTTTATTTAGATGAAGCGCCAGATATTGAAAAGGAAATATTTGAGCTGGGCATTCCAGTTTTAGGAATATGTTATGGGATGCAATTGATGGCCCATAAACTCAATGGAGAAGTAGCAAAAGCTGATTCAAGAGAATATGGAAAAATAGAATTATCTATTAAAGATAATAATCTATTATTTGCTTCCATTAAAGACCATTCAAGATGTTGGATGAGTCATTTCGATTATGTAAAAAAAGCACCAGAAGATTTTGAAATTACGGCTACAACAGATAACTGTCCTGTGGCTGCTTTTAA
>Ga0102926_1000307_pt1 | contig 27731 bp, 24 predicted proteins | sample SalPonR1_A_D2_MG_FD_78173 | JGI IMG/M metagenome (GOLD analysis project Ga0102926, IMG submission 78173) | Salt pond soil microbial communities from South San Francisco under conditions of wetland restoration - Salt Pond MetaG R1_A_D2_MG | ecosystem: Environmental > Aquatic > Marine > Intertidal...
AATTAAAAAATATTCAAAAATAATATCCTTGTATAAAAGCTTTAAAAGTAATTAATTTGAAATTACCTGTAGGAAAAATAACTGGTTTAATTGGCCCCAATGGAAGTGGTAAATCAACAATGTTAAAAATAATTGCTGGATTGACTCAGGCTACAGGTGGAGATTTGAAAGTTTTTGATAAAAAACTTGATTACAAATTAAAAAATGAAATTGCCTTTCTGCCGGAAATAAATCATTTTTATGATTGGATGAAAATAGAGGAAGTAATCAATTTTACTAATAATCAATTTAGTAATTTTGATACAGATAAGGCTGAAGAGATAACTGATTTTATGAATTTGAAACCTGAAATGAAAATTAAAGATCTATCAAAAGGGATGGTTGGAAGAGTAAAATTAATCTTAGCAATGTCACGAAATGTACCTTTAATAATTATGGATGAACCACTTGCAGGGATTGATCCCAAATCAAGAGCCCAGATTTTAGAAAGTTTAATAAGTGAATATAATGCTGAAACTCAAAGTATTATATTATCAACTCATGAAGTATTAGAAGCAGAGAAATTTTTTGATTATGTAGTTTTTTTAGAAAATGGAGAAATTAAATTACAGGGTAATGCTGATGATTTAAGAAAAGAAAGAGAAAAATCAATACAGGATATGTCAAGGGAGGTTTTTGTGTAATGAAAAGTTTTATATCTCTTTATAAAAAAGAAATAAGGTCAATGTTATTTTTCTTACTAGTAAGTATTTTAATTGTGCTTGCCTGGGAGTTGTTTTTATTTTATAAAAGTAGTGTTTGGCCCAGTGAATTAATTTTAGGTTTGAGTTTTTTGCCAACATCATTTTTCCCACTTATTATGCTCTGGCAGGGTTATCAATCTTATAGACATGAATGGAAAGATGATACCATATATATGTTATTAACCTTTCCTTCACCAGGATGGAAAATAAGTCTTGCAAAATTAGCTGCCGGTTTTAGCTATTATTTATCAGTTGTTTTATTTACAGCTTTAATGGTATTTTTGATTAACGATAAAAGTTTTATTTCGCAATTACCATCTTATATATCAAAAAGCTATATTTATAAAACATCTTTTTTAATAGGTATAGCATATATAGTTTTTGGAATGGTTCCTTATATCTTAAGTCAATTTTCCTGTCTTGTAAGTAGATTTTATAGCAGGTTTAAAGGATTAATTAGTATTGTAGTATTCATATTGACAAATTATTTAATTTATAGAGTTGCATCATTAATATCACCAATATTTAATTGGTTGCCTAATATACCTGTCAAAGGATTTAGTGTATCAATGGGTGAAGTTACTTTTCAAACTATATATCTTAATAGTGCTCCAATTGTTAGTTTATTATTAATGATATTATTTGTTTTTTATCTGGGTTCATTATTATTAGAAAAATATTTGGAAGTTTAAGGAGGTAATTCATTTGAAAAAAAGTACTATTGTTACTGTTTTGATAATAATTTTAATTGGAATTATGATCACAGATTTTAATTTAGCTGGTTCAAATGTATTTGAATTATTTTTTAGAAGATTAGAAACTAATACTTTTAATGAAAATACTGTCAGTTTTAATAATGAAACTAATACCAGTCATAAATCCTCAATTGATCGGGAATTGATAATTGAAAGAGAAGGAAGAAATAAATTTATACTAAATAATAATCTTGGTTCTATAAAAATAAATGGAGAAGAAAGAGAAGATATTGATATTAAAGCAACTATAACAATTTATAGTAATAAACAGGATATAGCAGAAAGCTATGCTAAAAAGGCAGAAATTACAACATTAAAGAAAAATAATAGTATAGAAGTAAAAGTACCAGTTGAAAACAAACCAGAAGAGGTAAAAGGAGTAAAAGTTGATTATATAATAAGTGCTCCTAAATCAATGTATTTAGAATTAAATAATAAATTTGGTCTTTTAGAGGTAAGTAATTTCAATAATGGTGTTGACCTTTCTAATAGATATCAAGAATCTATTATTAGAAATATTGGAGGAGAAGAAATTACTATAACTAATAAATTTGGAAATTTAAAATTAAGTGAGATATCTCAAGGGAAAGAGATGCAAGTGACAGCCGCTTATAATAGAACTAGTGTAGAAAATATTGAAAGAGATATGAAAATAAATGCAAGTTATGGTGATATTAGTTTTTATAATATAAAAGGTTTAATCTTAGATTCTAAGTATACAAATGTGGAAATTGACAAAATAAATGGTAAACTAAATTCAGATATTGAATTTGGTAATATAGTGGTTAATAATGTAATAGATGATACTAAAATAGATGGTAGATATGCTGACGTTACGGTAGAATTAGATAGAGAATTAAAAAATTATGAAATTGATGGAGAAACTAGATATGGTGATATAAGAGTTAATTTTGGTGGTAGTAGTGTTCAGGAAGATAATAAAAAAGAGTTTAATTATCAACAGGGAAATGGTGAAAAGAAGATTATTTTAAGTACATCATATGCTGATTTGAATATTCAACATAAATAATAAAAAGCTCTGGATTTTTCAGTCCAGAGCTTTTTTGTTTTTTGAAAAAATATTAAATACTCTCTTTTTCTAATCTATAAAAAACCTTTTTTAAAGTAAAATATAACCAGACACTAGCTATAATTATATTTACTAATTCTGATATTGGAAATGCATACCAGAGAGTAGAAAGTCCAAATTTATTTCCTAAAATATACATTAAAGGAAGTAAAATTATAATTTGACGTGTAAATGATTGAATTAAGCTTGGTAATCCTTTTCCTATGGCCTGAAAAGTTGTAGAAACAATTATTGCAGGTCCAATTATAGGAAAAGCAAGACTTATAGTTTTTAAAGCAGTTTTCCCAATTCTAAGAAGTTCAGGATCACTATTAAAAAGTTTTATCAATTGAACCGGTATTGTTTGAAATATTATAAAGCCAGAGGTCGTAAAAGCAAAAGCAACTAAAAATGTATATTTAATAGCTTTTTTTATTCTTTTTGGATTTTGATGACCATAATTATAACCTATTAAAGGCATATAACCCTGATTTAAACCAAAAACAGGCATAAAAACAAAAGATTGGAGTCTAAAATATATTCCGCCAGCAGCAATAGCAGTATTAGAAAAAGAACCTAAAATTCTATTCATGCCTCCTAACATGAAACTTGCCATAAACTGCATGACCATCGCTGGAAATCCCACCTGATAAATTGATTTTATTATTGAAAAATCAAAATTAAAATCAGAAAAATTTAATTTCAATTCATTTTTATCACTAAAAAGCATAAATATAAGGAAAATTCCACTAATTGACCTTGCTAAAACAGTTGCAACTGCTGCTCCCTGTACTCCTAATCTTGGAAAAAAGGAAAATCCAAAAATAAAAAAGGGATCAATAATAATATTTATTACAGCTCCCAGGACCATTGCAATCATTGGGGTAACAGTATTACCTTCTCCCCTTAATATATTATTTGAAATCATGGGGAAAAATAGAGCAATTCCTCCAATTAATATTACACTAATATATTCAGTACTAAGAGCAATTAAAGTAGGATCATTAGTAAAGAATTGTATCAATTTATCTGCAAATAAAAAACCAACAATAGCAGATAAAATTCCATAAGTAATAGTAATTAAAATTACATGCTCAGCTGCATTTGAAGCTCTTTTTTTATTGCCTTTTCCAAGAAGTCTTGAAATAAGAGAGCTTGTACCTACTCCTGTTCCTACAGCTATTCCAATAATAATAAGCTGGATTGGAAAACTTAATGATAAAGCTGAAAGTCCATTTGTGCTTAATCTTCCCACATAAATACTGTCTACAACATTGTATAAAGCCTGAATAGCCATGGCTATAATAGAGGGTACAGATAATTTAAAGAGCAAAGGTAAAATGGGTTCTGTTCCCATTCGCTCTGACTTTTTATTGAGTTTCATAAAACCACTCCTAAATTTAAATAAAAATAATAAATAAATTAATAATACTACACAATATGATATATTATAGGGCCTATATTGTCAATTTTTACAATTGAATTTTTTTGCTAAAAAGTGTATAATTAAATCAATCATAAAATGAAAATTATCACAAAGTTGAAGTAAAAGGAGTGTTAAATGTGAAATTACTTCAAACAGTTAAAGATGACTGCCATGAATGTTATGCCTGTGTCAGAAATTGTCCTGTTCGTGCAGTTCAAGTTAATGATGGGAGAGCAGAAATTATAGAAGAAAGATGTATAAATTGTGCTCAGTGTATAAATATATGTTCCCAAAAAGCAAAAGAAGTTTATAATTTTAAAAATGAAATTAAAAAAATATTAAATTCTGAGAAAAAGGTAATTGCTGGTCTTGCCCCCAGTTTTCCCGCTTCTTCTGAGGCAAGTTTTGCTGAGTGGAAAAATATATTGAGAAAAATTGGATTTAATAAAATATATGAAGTTGCCTGGGGTGCAGAAATGGTTATTGAGGAATATGAAAAACATCTTAATAATGCTGAAAAAACAGTATTATCTTCTACCTGTCCGGTAGCAGTTAAATTTATAGAAAAATATTATCCTGAACTTGTTAAAAATTTAGCTCCTATAGTATCTCCTATGAAAGCTTTAGTTAAATATATAAATGAAGTAGAAGATGATGATTATCAGATTGTAATGATTGGTCCCTGTCAGGCTAAAAAAGATGAACTTATGGAAGAAGATAAAGTTGTCGGAACCTTAACTTATAATGAATTATTTGAAATTACTGAGGAAGTAGATAAGAAAAAGGAAAATTTTAATGACAATAATTTTTTGAAAAGTAAGAAAAATTCAATTGAAAATAATCAACCTTCCAGTGATTCCAGGAAAATGGCTCTTGCTGGGGGATTGTTAAATGCACTTAAAAATAAGGATATTTCTAATACTTCTATAAGAGTTGAAGGGGAGGAAAAAATAAGAGATTTATTTAACTCAATTCTTGAGGATGAATTATCTCCTGATTTTGTAGATTTATTATTTTGTGAGGGTTGTATTAATGGAGTTGATCTAGCGAATAAAGGTTATTTCAAAAAAATTAAATCTGTTAATGATTTTGTAGAAAATGAAGTAGTTAATAATAGAAGAGCAAAGGAAAATGAATATAGTGGAGAAAAACCAATATATATAAAAGAAATCTGTGATCATCTCGATCTTTCAACTCATTTTAATAAAGATTCAAAAATACTACCAGCTGCTAGTGAAGATGAAATTTGGGAAATATTAAATAAAACTAATAAATATAAAGAGGCTGACTTATTAAATTGTGGGGCCTGTGGCTATGAAACATGTAAAAACAAAGCATTGGCAGTTTATCAAGGGATTGCAGAACTTGAGATGTGTTTACCTTATTTAGTATCTGAAAAAAGAGATGAAATAAAAAAAGTACAAAAATTAAATATTGAGTTAGATAGAATCATAGATTCTTCTTTTGATGGAATGGTAGTAATAGATGCCAAAGGTAAGATTATAAGGGTTAATAATTCTTATCTTAAAATGATTAATTCTAATCAAGAAAATGTTATAGGAAAAAATATGAATAAATTAGAAAAAGAAAAAGTAATTTATCCTTCAGTAGCATTACTTTCTTTAAATGAAAAAAGAGAAATTTCTCTTATGCAAAAAAGTAAATCTAATAAAAGAATACTTGCTACTGCTACTCCTGTTTTTGAAAATAATGGATCTTTATCAAAAATAATTGTTAATGCTCGAGATTTAGAAAAGTTTTATAAAGTTATGAAAAATAACGATGAAAATAAAAAGTTAAAACATTATTTAGATAAAGAAAATGATGAAATAGAAACTGATTCTGGTTATATTATTAAAAAATCTCTGGCAATGAAGAAAATAATAAATATGGCTGAAAGAATAGCAGCAAGTGATTCTACTGTTTTAATAACTGGAGAATCTGGAACAGGAAAAGAGGTTATTGCTAGATATATTTATGATAAAAGTGAAGAAAGAAATAATTTTGTTAAAATTAATTGTGCAGCTATTCCCGAAACATTACTTGAATCAGAATTATTTGGTTATGAAACAGGGGCTTTTAGTGGAGCAAAAAAAGAAGGGAAGGCAGGAAAAATCGAATTAGCTGATAATGGTATCTTGTTTTTAGATGAAATAGGAGAATTACCCTTAAATATGCAGGCTAAATTGCTTCAGGTAATACAGGAACATAAAGTTAGTAGAATTGGTGGTGTTAAATCAATAGATGTAGATTTTAGATTAATTGCGGCAACTAATAGAGATTTAGAAAAAATGGTAAGGGAGAATAAATTCAGAGAGGATCTTTATTACAGATTATATGTAGTGCCTATAGAAATACCTCCACTTAGAAATAGAAGAGAAGATATTAAACCACTGGTTGATTTAGTTAGAAAAAAAATGAGTAGAAAATATGATAAAGAAATTGTTTTTACAGAAAACAGCTATGAATATTTAGAAAAAAGGAAATGGTCCGGGAATGTTAGGGAATTAAATAATTTAATTGAAAGAATAATAGTAACTTCAAGTGAAAAAATAATAACTAAAAATAAGTTGGAGAAATTTATAAAAAATACTGAATCAAGATCTGAGCCTTCTATAGCTATAAATGAATTAATGCCTTTAAAACAGGCTGTAACTAAAGTAGAAAAAAGATTATTAGAAATGGCAAAAGAAAATGGAGCATCTACCTATGATATAGCTGACAAGTTAAATGTAAATCAATCAACTGTGGTCAGAAAATTAAATAAATATTTCAAAAAATAAATTATTTGATGCAAAAACGCATTAAATGATGCATTAACGCATTAAGACTATAACAGGCTTTGTTCCAGACCTCACCTATATATAGGTGAGGTTTTTTCATATTTTAAATGCAAAATTGCATTAAATCTCAGTAGTGAAAATTACAATATAGCTGATGATTTGTAAAAAACCTGCTAATATAGGGCTGATCGGCTAAAAAAAATGATGGCATGGTATTTGCAACATTAAATAAGTGAACAAGTATTTTGTGAAAAAATTCTTATTTAAATCTACATTATTTTTTTAAAAAATAAAACTTATTATTTATTTCACAAGGAGGAAAAAAATGGAGAATACCAAAGAAAAAAATATCAATAAGGAAGAAGAAATTGATTGGAGGGAAGTTAACGAAAAAATCGATAAGTATATTGCTAATGTAGGAAATGACAGTGATGCTTTAATAGAAGTTTTGCATAAAGTACAGGCATTGCTGGGTTATATTCCTAAAAGAGTACAAAAAAAGATAGCCAGAGATCTAAATTTAGCTCCTGGTAAGATTAGTAGTGTTATGTCTTTTTATGCTCATTTTTCAGATAAACCTCAGGGTAAATATCAAATTGCAATTTGTAAAGGTACAGCCTGTTATGTTAAAGGTTCAGTAGATATTATTGAAAAAATAGAAGAAGTTTATGATATTAGTTCTGGAGATACAACTGATGATGGAATTTTTTCTCTAGAAGTAGTAAGATGTCTGGGTGCCTGTGGGCTTGCTCCTGTTATGACTGTAAATGGAAAAGCTCATGGTTTATTAAATCCCGATAAAGCAGTAAAAATATTAGAAAAATATAAAAATGGTGAAATGTAAGGAGGGCATATTGTGAAATTAAAAAATAAACTTGATGACATTAAAGAAAACTATTTTAATACTCAAAAAGATAATAAAGAAATAGTAATAGCAGTAGGAATGGGCACCTGTGGAATTGCTGCCGGGGCTGAAGAAGTATGGGAAGCAATAAAAGATGAAATTGAAAATAGGAATTTAGAGAATATTAAATTAGAAAAAACGGGATGTATTGGTCTTTGCGCTAGAGAACCTCTTATAGAAATAAGAGAGAATAATGAATCCACTTTTTATGGTGATTTGAATAAAGAAAGAGTAAGAGAAATTGTTTTTCAACATATTGTTCAAAATAATATTATATCAAAATGGACTATTGATACAGGAAATGACTTTTTTAAAGATCAGAAAAGAATTGTATTAAAAAATTGTGGTAAAATTGATCCTGAAAGTATAGAAGAGGCTATAGCTAATGAAGCATATCAAGGAATAGCAAAAATATTAAATGAAATGGAATCAATAGATGTTGTTAATTTAATAAAAGAGGCAAATTTAAGAGGACGGGGAGGAGCAGGTTTTCCTACTGGTTTGAAATGGAAATTTGCTCATGATAATAATGCAGAACAAAAATATTTAATTTGTAATGCTGATGAAGGTGATCCTGGAGCATTTATGGATAGAAGTATTTTAGAAGGAGATCCACATAGATTAATAGAAGGAATGGTAATTGCTGGATATGCTATTGAAGCAACTAAAGGTTTTATATACTGTAGGGCTGAATATCCTTTAGCCTTAAAAAGATTGAAAAAAGCAATTAAAGATGCAAAAGAAATAGGTATATTAGGAGAAGATATTTTTGGAAGTGGTTTTAGCTTTGATTTAGATATTAGATTAGGTGCAGGAGCATTTGTTTGTGGGGAAGAAACTTCATTAATTTCATCTATTGAGGGAGAAAGAGGAGAACCTAAACCTAAACCTCCTTATCCTGCTGAAAGTGGACTCTGGGAAAAACCAACAATTATTAATAATGTAGAAACCTTAGCTAATGTACCGGAAATTGTTAGACATGGTAGTGAATGGTTTAAATCATTTGGTACTGAAAAAAGTCCGGGCACTAAAGTTTTTGCTCTAGCAGGTAAAATAAAAAATAATGGACTTGTAGAAGTTCCAATGGGAACTAAGATTGGTGAAGTTATTTTTGATATTGGTGGAGGCTTAGAAAATGGAAATAAATTCAAAGCAGCCCAGACTGGAGGTCCTTCCGGTGGCTGTATACCTATAGAACATTTAAATGTATCAATAGATTATGAGTCTTTGCAGGAATTAGGAACTATTATGGGCTCTGGTGGAATGATTATTATGGATGATCAAACCTGTATGGTTGACCTTGCTAAATACTTTATAGATTTTTGCAAAGATGAATCCTGTGGTCAATGTACTCCCTGTAGAATTGGTACAACAAGAATGTTAGAAATATTAGAGAAAATTACTAATGGTGAAGGTGAATTAGAAGATATAGAATTATTAAAAGAAATGGGTGAAGTTATTAAAGACTCTGCATTCTGTGGACTAGGTCAAACAGCTGCAAACCCAGTATTAAGTACAATTCGATATTTTGAAAATGAATATAAAGAGCACATTGAAAATGATTATTGTGAAGCTTCAGTTTGTGCTACCTTATTTAATTCACCATGTCAAAACTCCTGTCCTGCTAATGTAGATGTACCAATGTATATTGACCTTGTTCGTCAGGGAAAATATAAAGAAGCTTATAAAGTTGTTCAGGAAGAAAATCCGCTGGTTTTAATTTGTGGAAGAGTTTGTTATAACCTATGTGAAAATTCATGTAACAGGAATTCTATAGATGAGGCTTTAGCTATAAGAGAACTTAAAAGATTTGTTAGTGATCATCTTTTAGAAGAAGAGGGAGCTTTTCCTGTTCCAGAAATAGAAGAAGAAAAAGAAAAAGAAGTAGCGATAGTTGGTTCAGGTCCTTCAGGATTAACTGCTGCTTTTTATCTCAGGAAAAAGGGTTATAAAGTAACTGTTTTTGAAGCAGAATCAGTTGTAGGTGGAATGTTAGCTACTGCTATCCCAGAATATCGTTTGCCGAAAGAACTTTTAAATGAAGAAATTGCAGTTTTAACTACTATGGGAGTTGAATTTGTTGTTAATACTGAAATTGGAAAGGATATTACTTTAAAAGAACTTAAGGATAGAGGCTATTGGGCAGTATATATGGCTGTTGGTGCCCAGGAAGACCGCTCACTTCCTATAGAAGGTAATGAATTGCCAGACGTATATTCAGCATTAGATTTATTAAGAGATATAAATCTCGAAAAAGATATTAATATGGAAGATAAGAAAGTGGCTGTTATTGGCGGCGGAAATGCTGCAATTGATATTGCTCGTAATTTAGTTAGATTAAATGCTGATGAAGTTAATATTGTTTATAGACGTACTGAAAAAGATATGCCTGCTCATAAAGAAGAAATTGAAGAAGCAAAATATGAACAGGTAAAAATGCATTTTCAAGTTAATCCGGTAAAAGTAATAAGTAAAAATAATAAAATCAAAGGTCTTGAATGTGTTGAAATTAAAGGTGGGGAATTTGATAATAGTGGTCGAAGAAAACCTGAAGAAGTAGAAAATTCTAACTTTGTTTTAGATGTTGATGTAGTTGTTTCTGCAATAGGACAAAATGTTAATGATGATTTTAATAATGGCAATTTGGAACTTGAAATGGATTATGGTTCTTTAATTTCAGTTGATGATGATCATAGTACTAATATTCCCTGGATTTTTGCAGGAGGAGATTGTGTGACTGGACCTTCAACTGTAGTTGAATCTATACAACAGGGAAAAGAAACTGCTCGTTCAATAGATAAATATCTTGGCGGAGATGGAGTAATTGTTCCTAAAAAACAAAGAGAAAGAAAAATAAATTCTGAAATTTTACAGGAAGAAAAAGATAGAGTAAAAATGCCTACCATTTTACTTTCTGAAAGAAAAAAAGGATTTATAGAAGTAGAAAAAGGTTATTCTAAAGATCAAGCAGTAGAAGAAGCAGAACGTTGCCTTCGCTGTGACGTTGAAGATAAATAGAGGGGGATAGAAATGACTGACAAAAATATTACATTGTGGATAGATGATGAAAAAGTAGAAGTTAAAAAAGGTAAAACTGTACTTGAAGCGGCTAAAAAGATTGGAAGAGAAATACCAACTCTGTGTTATTTGGAAGAAATAAATGAAATTGGGGCCTGTAGGATGTGTATTGTGGAAGATGAAAAAACAGGAGAAATAAAAGCTTCCTGTATTACTCCAGCAATTGATGGTATGGAAATAAAGACAAACTCAAATAAAATTAGAAAAACTAGAAAGATGAATTTAGAATTTCTTCTTTCTAATCATACAATTGATTGTCCGACATGTATAAAAAATGATGACTGTGAATTAAGACTTTTAGCTGAAAAATTAGGGATTAGAGATAATAGATTTGAAGGAAAGAAAACAGAATATGCTAAAGATGATTCTACACCTTCTTTAATCAGAGATCCGGAAAAATGTATATTATGTAGAAAATGCGAAAGTGTTTGTAGAGAAATACAAACAGTGGAAGCTATTATGGCAGAAGGTAGAGGTTTTGAAACTACAATAAGTGCCTCTTATTATGATAATTTAGGAGATAGTTTATGTGTATTATGTGGTCAGTGTGCCAATGTTTGTCCTACTGGAGCTATTGTTGAAAAAGAATATATTGATGAAGTCTGGGAAGCACTTTATGATCAAGATAAGCATGTAGTTGTTCAGACAGCACCAGCAGTAAGAGTAGCTCTTTCAGAAGCTTTTGACCTTGAACCGGGAACTATTTTTACTGGAGAAATGGTTGATGCCCTAAAAAAATTAGGATTTGATAAAGTTTTTGATACAAACTTTACTGCAGATCTTACTATTATGGAAGAAGCTACAGAATTGATAGGAAGAATTCAAAATGATGAACCTTTACCTCTCTTTACTTCCTGTAGTCCTGGCTGGATTAAATTTATAGAGCATCAATATCCAGAATTTCTCGATCATATTTCTTCCTGTAAATCTCCTCAACAAATGTTTGGAGCCATTGCAAATAGTTATTATGCAGAAAAAAATAATATAAATCAAGAAGATATAGTGGTGGTTTCAATCATGCCCTGTACAGCTAAAAAATATGAAGCTAATCGGGAAGAAATGAAAGATGATGTAGATTATGTTTTAACTACAAGAGAATTGGGAAGAATGATAAAAGAAGCCGGTATAGATATAAATAAATTAAAAGAGGTAAAACATGATAAACTTCTGGGTACTTCATCAGGAGCAGCGGATATTTTTGGTTCCAGTGGAGGAGTAATGGAGGCTGCCTTAAGAACTGCTTATGAGTTTATTACTGGTGAAGAATTAAAAGAATTAGATTTTGAAATGACCAGAGGTATAAAAGGTCTTAAAGAAGCCGAACTTGAAATTGCTGGAATTAATTTTAAAGTAGCTATTGCAAATGGTCTTGGTAATGCAAGAAAGATATTAGAAAGAATTAAAGATGGAGAAGAGTTTCATTTTGTTGAGTTTATGGCCTGTCCTGGTGGCTGTATAGGTGGTGGAGGTCAACCCAAAGCGCCCAGGGATGAAGTGATAGAAAAAAGACTGGAAGCTTTATATAATATAGATAAAGGAAAAAAAATACGGAAATCTCATGAAAATCCATATATTAAAAAAATATATGATGAATATTTAGAAGAACCTGGTAGTCATAAGGCTCATATACTTCTTCATACTGAGTATACAAAAAGAGGAATTTAAATATTAAGTATAAAAGAGGGAGAATTTTCTCCCTCTTTTATTATGTGAAAAAAGATGTTAAAATACTAATGAGGTGTTTTTAGTGAATAAAGAAGTTAAAAATTTAAAAAAAGGTGATATAATAGAAATTGAAATTGATGACCTGGCTTATGGAGGAGATAGGGTTGGCCATTATCAAGGTATAGCTGTTTTTATTAACAGAGGTGTTGTTGGGGAATTAGTTAAAGCAAAGATCTATAAATTTAAAAAAAATTATATAAGAGCAGAATTTTTAGAAGTAATAGAAAAGTCTGCTAAAAGGGTAGAACCTCCCTGTGAGATTTATGAAAAGTGTGGAGGATGTCAGTTGCAGGAGATTAATTATGACTATCAATTGGAATTAAAAAATAAAATAATAAAAGATCAGTTAAATAAAATTGGAGAATTAAAAAATTTTAATTTAAATAATATTAGTGGTATGGATTATCCCTGGCATTATCGAAATAAAGCTCAATTTCCTTTAAAAGAAAATAATGAAGGAGAAATTATGGCTGGATTTTTTAAAAGAAGAAGCCATGATATTGTTCCCCTGGATAATTGCCCTATTCAACATCAATTGATAAATAGAATTACTACTAAAACTTTAGAGTTATTGAATAAGAATGAATTAAGTGTTTATAATGAAAAAATCCACAAAGGATTTTTAAGGCACTTGATTGTTAGAGTAGGTGTATGTACAAATCAGGCGGTACTTGCTTTGGTGACAAATGGTAAAGAGAATTCTAAGTTAAAAGAAATAGCAAATCAATTAATAAAAGAAATACCGGAATTAATAGGAATATTGCAAAATATTAATGAAAACAAAACAAATGTTATTATGGGAGAAAAAAGCAAAATATTAAGTGGAAAGAAAAGATATAGAGATTATATTGGAAATAAAAAATTTGATATTTCTTTAGATTCATTTTTTCAGACCAATACTCTTCAAACTCAAAAGCTTTATGATATAGCTCTTGATTTTGCCAACTTTAATGGTGATGAGACTTTAATTGACTGCTATTGTGGGACAGGTAGTATTGGATTATATTTTTCAGATGAAGTAAAAAAAGTAGTGGGTATTGATATAAATCAAAATGCTATAAATGATGCCCGAAAAAATAAGAAATTAAATAATATAGATAACGCTGAATTTATAACTGGAGATGTGGGAAAAAACATTTCTGAAGTTATAAATAAATATAAAGATAATAATAATGTTTTAGTTTTTGATCCACCACGAAAAGGCTTAAATGATGAAATTATTCAGGTAATATTAAAAAATCTACCAGAAAAAATAATATATATATCATGTAATCCTTCTACACTTGCTAGAGATTTGAAAAAACTAAAGAAAAAATATAGGATCAGTAATTTAAATGGAGTTGACATGTTTCCTCAAACATATCATGTTGAAACTGTTAGTATGTTAGAAAAAATTGATTAAAAAGGAGAGTGATACTTGGTGCATTATTTTATGCTAATATTTTTCTCAGTTGTAGGGGCAGCTGGGTTAATTTACAATAATGAAATAGGTGTTTTTGTTGGATTGGGGCTTATTCCCTGGCAAATTATTGGTTTAAGAAAAAGTAAAACTTTAAATTTAATTGCTATTATCATTACTACAGTTATTGGTTTTGGATTTTTTATCTATGTGGGTAAATGGATATTGGCGATTTTGTTTTTATTTATAGAAGCATATAATTATTGGGGACATATTAATACAAAGATTGAAAAACAAAAATAACTTGACAAATCGGCTATTTTATTATATATATAATTATAGCAAACAAAATAAAAATATAATTTAAAATAAGAAATAAATAAGAAAATAATTGGTGAAAGAGGGAGGAAGATAATAATGCCTACATATCTATATGAATGTGAAAAATGTGGTAGATTTGAAAAAATGCAAAAAATATCTGAAGATAAGTTAGAAAAATGTCCTGAATGTGGTAGTGATGTAAAAAAAATAATTGGTAATCCAGGAATTGTTTTTAAAGGTTCAGGCTTTTATACAACTGATCATGGTAAAAAGTCTGATAAGGGAAATACCGGGGAAGAAAAGGCATCTTAAAATTTAATTTAAAAAAAAGCATATATAGTTTGACATAGTATAAAATATTTGTTATCCTTTTTTGCAGAGTCAAGTGAAAAGCTAAAATTGATAACTAATAATTTTTTGGCAGTATATTGTTATCAGTCGCGATGCTTTGCTGCTAATTATTGTTAATCTGATTTATTGAGGTTTAGGATATGTTCAATTGTACCCAGTAGTACTATTTGGATATATTCTAAACCTTTTTTACTTAAGAAAAAAATAGTATAAAATAAAAAAGAGAGAGGTGGAAAACTTGAAAATACAGGTTAATAATTTATATAAGGTTTTTGGTAAAAATAAGAATAAAGCAATACCTCTTTTGAAAGAAGGAAAAACAAAATCCGAGGTAAAAGAAGAGATTGGAGCAACAGTAGGTGTTAATGATGCCAATCTTGAAATTAATGAAGGTGAAATATTTGTAATTATGGGATTATCCGGTAGTGGAAAATCAACTTTGCTCCGCTGTTTTAATAGATTGGTCGAACCTACTGAAGGAGAAATTATAGTTGATGATACAAATGTTATGGACCTTAACAAAGATGAATTAATTAAGTTTAGAGAAGAAAAATTTGGAATGGTTTTTCAAAACTTTGCTCTGTTTCCCTATAGAACTGTTTTAGAAAATGCTGAATTTGGTTTAGAAATTGCTGGGGTAGAAAAATCTGAAAGGCGAGAAAAAGCCAGAAAAGCTTTAAAACAGGTTGGATTAGAAGGATGGGAAGATGAGCATCCAGATCAGCTTAGTGGTGGTATGCAGCAGCGTGTAGGTCTAGCAAGAGCACTTGCTGTTGATACTGATATTTTGCTTATGGATGAACCTTTTAGTGCTCTTGATCCTTTAATCAAAAAAGATATGCAGGATAAACTTCTTGATCTTTATGAACATATAGATAAAACAATAGTATTTATTACTCATGATCTTGATGAAGCTTTAAAACTTGGTGATAGAATTGCTATTATGAATGATGGTCGAATTGTACAGGTTGGAAATCATGAAGAAATTCTAACAAATGCTGAAAATGATTATGTTGCTGAATTTGTTCAGGATGTAAATCGTTCAAGAGTATTGACTGCTGAAGATATTATGGGAAAACCTGTTGCTCTTTTATATGAACAGGATGGTCCTCGAACTGCTCTTCATAAGATGAGGAAAAATCACCTTGGTAGTATTTTTGTTGTTGGTAAAGGAAGAAAATACAAAGGGGTTATAAAAATTGAAGATGTTGTAGAAGCAGTAAATCAAGGAAAAGAAAATATTGATGATTTAATTCAGGATGTACCAAAAGCTGATCCTGATGAAAATATTGATCAATTATTTTCTGAAATTGCAAATCTGGAAACCCCAATGCCAGTGCTTACTGATAATGGGAAATTGCAGGGAGTAATTGTTAAAACTGATGTAGTAGCTAATTTAGCATCAGAAGATATTGAATAAATTTTTAAAATAAAATAAAAATAAGAAACAAAAAGAAATTAAAATAATAAAAACCTTTCAGGAGGGATATTAAAATGAAAAAGCAAGTAATATCAATTTTGTTGGTTTTGGTTATGGGATTGACTGTAATGGGAGTTTCTGCACCACAGGCTAAGGCAGCTGAAGACACAGATACAATAGATTTTGGTTATGTTCAGTGGCCTGGAGTTACAGTTAAAACACATGTAGCAATGAAAATTGCAGAGTATCTTGGTTATGAAGCTGAAATGACAAGTGGAGCTCAGGCTGTAGTATTTAAAGGAATGGACTCAGGAGATTTAGACGCTTTTCTTGGTAATTGGATGCCTACAATGAAAATGCATTATGATAAATATGAAGAAAAAGGTTCAGTTCATAATGTAAGTGTTAATTTATATGATGTTGTATATAAAACCGCAGTACCAGAGTATGTTTGGGATGCTGGAGTAAAATCATTTGAAGATCTTAATGAATATGCTGATAAGTTTGATAAAACTATATATGGTATTGAGCCTGGTAATGAAGGTAATCTGATAATAAAGAAAGCTATTGATAATAACACTTATAATCTAGAAGAATGGAAGCTTCAAGCAAGTAGTACAGGTGGAATGCTTACAACTGTTAAAAGAGCTGTAAATAATAAAGAATGGGTTGCATTTAATGGCTGGAAACCTCACTATATGAATGTAATGTTCGATCTTAAATATCTTGAAGACCCTGAAAAGATTTTTGGAGAAGGGGAAAGAGTATACACTGTAGCTAGAACTGGTTTTGAAGATGAAAATCCTAATTATTATACATTTTTAAAACAATTTAAAGTACCGGCACCTATTCAGAATGCCTGGATAAATAGTTATAAAAATGAAGGAATCGATCCTGAAGTTGTAGCAGAAGAATGGATTGCAAATAATCTTGATATTGTAGATCAGTGGGTATTTGGAGTAGAAACTACTGATGGAGAAATGGCTAGAAAAGCTATTAGAAGAATAGTTGAAAACAAGTAATTTCATTAAAAAATAAATTTTCAAGTAAAAAATATTATATTTAAATGAAGTAAAAAAATAATTTCCTCTGGCGGTGTCCTGATTATTAGGATACCGCTAGAGAAATATTTGGTAAAAGGAGGTTGATTACAGTTACTAATATAATGAATATTTTATCGACAAAAATACCTTTGGGAAATTGGGTAGAAAACTTTGTAAATTTCTTGATAAATAATTTTGGTGGCCCCTTAGATGCATTTTCAAATTTTATTGGGGCAATGATTAATAATATAGAAAGTTTATTAGCATTTTCCCCAGCTTTTGTTTTAATTGGAATAGTTGCTTTGATTGCCTGGAAATTAAAAAATTATAAATTATCTATATTTGTTGTATTAGGTTTAGGTTTGGTATGGAATTTACAGATGTGGGATCCTTTAGTAACAACTCTTGCATCGATAATAACTTCTGTTGTTGTTGCATTAGTAATTGGAATACCAATAGGAATTCTAAAAGCTCATAATAAAATTATAGATTATATTACTCGTCCTATTCTTGATTTTATGCAGACAATTCCACCATTCGTATATTTGATACCTGCTCTTATGTTCTTTGGTTTAGGTAATGTATCTGGAGTAATTGCTACTGTTGTTTTTGCAATAGCCCCTCCAATTAGACTTACTTACCTGGGAATTAAACAGGTTGATGAGGAGCTAAAAGAAGCCGGACATGCTTTCGGAGCAAATTGGTGGCAATTATTAACAAAAGTAGAGCTTCCAGGTGCTATGCCTTCAATTATGATGGGAGTTAATCAGTGTATAATGCTTGCTTTATCTATGGTTGTAATTGCAGCTATGATAGGTGCAGGTGGACTTGGTAAACCTGTTTTAAGATCATTATCTGTTGTTGATATTGGTCTTGGATTTGAAGCAGGACTTGGTGTAGTTATTATAGCTATGGTTCTTGATAGAATGTTTGGTAGAGATTAAAGAATTTAAAATAAATTGCAAGTAAAATTTGATAGTTAAGAATCTAAAGACCTGACCCTTAACTGTCAGGTCTTTATAATTTTAATAAAATGAAATATAAGAAAGTGAGATGGTAAAATGGATAGGGTTGCTGTTAAAAAAGCAAAAAATTATGATGATGATCTTTTTAATAAAATTAAAAATTCCATTGATTTACTTGGGGGGATAGATAAATATGTAAATGATGGAGATAAAGTGATTCTTAAGGTTAATTTATTAATGGGAAAAAACCCTAATGAAGCAGTAACAACTCATCCTGAAATTGTAAGAGGAGTTGCTAGATTAGTCAAAAGTGCAGGTGGTATACCAATAATTGCTGATAGCCCCGGTGGTCCTTTTAATAATATAAATTTAAATAGAGCTTATAAGATTTCTGGATTTGAAAAAATAGCTAAGGAAGAAAATATAGAATTAAATCATAATACTGAAGGTACAAAAGTAGATTTTTCTAAGGGAAAAATAAAAAAATCTTTTACAATAGCCAATTATGCCAGAAATGCAGATCTTATTATTAATTTACCAAAATTAAAAACTCATGGTTTAACAATGTATACAGGAGCAGTGAAAAATTTATTTGGAATTATTCCAGGACTTTTAAAAGCAGAATATCATTTAAATTTACAGGAAGTAGAACACTTTTCCGAAATGTTAGTTGATTTAGCAGAATTAATTAGTCCTGAATTAACAATAATGGATGGAATTTTAGGAATGGAAGGTGATGGCCCTTCAGGAGGACAGGTGAAAAAATTTAATCAGTTATTAGCCTCAACTTCGCCTTTTGCAATTGATTTGGCAGGATCCTATATAATGGGAATTAATCCCCAAAATAAAGTTCCTACAATTGCTTCTTCTCAAAAAAGAAATTTAATAGGTGATATTGATAGTCTGGAAATAATAGGTGATCCATTAGAATCATATAAAGAAACAAAAATTCCTAAAATAGAAAAAAGCTCTAATTTAATTGACCAGAAATTACCTGGATTTTTGAGTGATTTTTTGGCAAATATTTTAAGACCGAGACCGGTTTTTAATCACGACAAATGTGTAGGTTGTGGTGATTGTGTTGAAAGTTGTCCGGCAGATACAATAGATTTAATTGATTCAAAAGCAGTTGTTGATTTAGATGATTGTATTAGATGTTTTTGCTGTCAGGAATTATGTAGTTATAATGCTGTAGAAATAAAAAGACCACTATTAGGCAAATTATTATTCTCATAATAAATATATGGATATGTTGGAGGTTTAATTGATGGAAATACTTGTTTTAGCTGATACCCACTTAAAAGATGATTTTAACCAACTACCAGTTGAAGTAAAAAAGAAAATTAATAAAGTTGACTTAGTTTTACATGCTGGAGATTTTAAAACTTTAAAATTTTATAATTCTTTAAAAAAACAAAATAAGCTTAAGGGTGTATCAGGTAATATTGATCGTTATAATTTGAAAAAAAAATTAAATGAAAAAGAAATATTTGAACTAAAAGGCCATAAAATTGCTATGATTCATGGTCATCAGCTAAGTAGTATTACTCCTGATAAATTGTCATATTTATTCCCTGAAGTAGATATCATTATATTTGGTCATACTCATAAACCTGTTAATAAAAAAATTAAAGGTCAATTATTTTTCAATCCAGGTTCTTCTATCCAAAAACGTTTACAGGATAAATATTCTTATGGTATTATTAAATTGAATAAAAAAATATCAAGTCAAATTATTAGATTTTAGGAGGGATTTTTATGTCTACTTATAATTTAGCTCATAAATTAGCTAAAGAAATTAAAAATTCTGATGAGTATGAAGAATACCAGGAAAAAAAGCAGGCTGTTTTAAATGATGAAAAAGCTAAAGATATGCTTTTAGATTATCAAAAACAGGAACAAAAATTACAGTCAAAACAAATATCGGGTAAGGAATTAACTGAAGAAGAAAAGGAAAAGTTTGAGAATTTGAGAAACCTAGTTCAAATGAATAATAAAATTAGTGAATATTTAGAAGCAGAGCAGAGAGTAAGTGTAATGTTAAATGATCTTCAACGTATATTATTTGGCGATCTTGAATTTGGAATTATTGATGAGTAAAATAAAAAATATAAAAACCCCCTTCTAACATTAAAGGGGGTTTAATTTCGATTTATTTAATTATACAGGTCTGACTTCTTCGACCTCAGGGATATGCTTTTTTAAAGTTTTTTCAATACCATTTTTTATTGTCATCGTAGACATTGGACATCCATTACATGCTCCCAAAAGTTGAACTTTTACAATACCATCATCAGTAACTTCAACTAATTCTACATCTCCACCGTCAGCCTGTAGTCCGGGACGAATTTTATCTATAATTTTTTGAACTTCTTTTTTATCCACTGATTTCACCTCCAGTAAATCTTTTTTTCATTATAACATATAATATAAAATATGCAATATAAATATAAGAAAAATACTCAACTTTATTTTTTAATTGTCGAATAAATAAAGGCAGGAAAAACTAAATAATTGTCGAATATATAAAAGTAGGGACATTATTGGGGTGAATTGTGAATTAAAATATTATAATTGTGAATTTGGGAGGAATTGATAATGCTAAAGAAAAAGAATATTGCGTTAACCTTAGTTTTATTTTTATTCATTGGATCTTTTTTGATAGTAAATTCTAGCTCCATCAAAGCAAATGAAAAATATGAGAATACTGAGATAAGAGTTTTAGTCTGGCGAGATGCTCATAGTAAGGCTGTAAAGGAAAAAGTACATGAATTTGAAGAAAAAACAGGTATTGATGTTATTATTGATGATTTACCTACTCAATCTTTGACACAAAAAATGGCGATGAATTTGACTTCTGAAACAGGAAAATATGACATAGTTGCAGTAGATGAACCATATGTTCCTAAATTTGCTTCATATTTTATTAACTATAGTGAATGGCCCCAACCAAAAGTACTTTCAGATAAAGTTGATCTTAATGTAGTTCCTCAGGGGGCAGTAGATGCTGGTAGTTGGCAAAATAATGTTAAAGGTTTACCGATTAATGCAAATGTATATATGTTTACTTATAGAAAAGATTTAATTAATGATACTGATTTACAGAATAAATTTAAAGAAGAATATGGATATGAACTTCAGGGTCCTAAAGATTTAGATCAATTATATGAAATAGGAAAATTTTTATATAATGAAAAAGATCAATTTTATGGATGGGCTCCTTTTACTGTAAAATCAGAAGGAGCTACTGTAGAATTTATGTGGCTTTTAAGAAGTTTTGGTACTAAAATTATGAATGATGATTTAGAAGTAGTTCTTGATGTTGATAAAGCAGTGGAAGCACTTGCATATTATAATAAATTATTAGAAATTAGCCCACCATCTAAATTAAGTATGGGTCATCCAGAAACTATTCAAAATATGGAAAGTGGAAATTTATTTTCCACATTACAATGGCCTGCAATAATTGCCGGACATGAAAATCCTGAAAATTCAGTAGCAGCAGGAAAACTAGCTTATTCAGCTAATCCTGCCGGTCCTGGTGGAGCAGCAGCTATTACTGGTGTTTGGACATTAGCAATTCCTGAAGCAAGTAAAAATAAGCAAGCTGCAGCAGAATTTGCTTATTGGTGGGGAAGTAAAGATTCAGGAAAAGAATTAGTGAAAGCTGGAATGAGTCCAATGCGCAAAGACTTACTTGAAGATCCAGAATTACAAAAAAGATATCCCTGGTATCAGGCTCTAATGGAAAATTTATCAGGAGATATTGCAGTTCACAGACCTCGTTTTCCTGAATATCCAAAAGTATCTGATGAAATAAGCACTTATTTTTCTAGAGTTATTTCTGGTAGTATGGAAGCCGAAGCAGCAATGGAAGAAATGAAAGAAAAGATTGAAAATATTGTTAAGGAGTATAAGAATGAGTAAATTGCCTAAAAAAACTGAAGAGACTTCCTTTAAACGGAAGTCTCTTTGGTTTAAAAATAAGATAACTCCATATGGTTTTTTAAGTCCAGCTTTATTAATTTTAGGTGGAGTTTTATTATTTCCCTTGATTTATTCTTTCTTTTTGTCTTTTCATGAATGGAATATGGCTTCCGGTGAAGCAATGAAATTTACCTTTTTAGACAATTACATAAAATTATTTAAAAGTGAAAGTTTTTGGCATTCTGTTCAATTACAATTAATATTTGTAGGAGTTAGTGTTAGTATCGAGTTAATTATTGGAATGGCAGTAGCTTTATTTTTAAACAAAGATTTTTTTGCTGATAAAATAGTAAGAGCTCTTTTGCTTTTGCCTGCTTTTATTTTGCCGGTAGTATCAGGTTTAGCTTTTCGTTTTATGTATAATCCACAATATGGAGCTATTAATTGGTTTGTTCAGAAATTAGGTTTTGCACCTATTCCTTTTTTAAGTCATCCAAGATTAGCTTTTGTGGCTATAGTTATTCAGGATGTATGGCGAATGTGGCCTTTTATGTTTATGATTATGTATGCTAGTATAAGTACTTTTCCTAAGGCGCCTTATGAAGCGGCAGAAATTGCTGGAGCTAATCGCTGGCAAATTTTTAAACATATTACTTTACCTTTACTTAAACCATCAATTGTAATAGCAGTAATTTTAAGAGTTCTTAATGCTTTAAAGGCATTTTCTGAAATATATGTAATGACTAATGGTGGCCCAGGTAATTCAACCACTATTTTATCTCTTTTTATCTACAAAAATGCATTTGATTTTTATGATATGGGATTCTCGGCAAGTGTTTCATATATATTAGTAATTATAGCTCTGGTATTTTCTATATTTTTAGTTAAAAGACAGTTTGATTTTTAATTAGTTAATAGGGAGGTAACTAAATTGTTAAATAGAGATGTAAGTAAATGGACTACTCCTAAAAAAATTTTGTTTTATACTGCTGTAATTATTCTATTACTTGTAGAACTTTTCCCTATTTTTGTTGTTATCTCAAGTAGTTTTAAATCAGCACGCTCAATTTTTGATAGTAATCCTTTTGCCTTATTTAGTCCTACTTTAAAAAATTATAAAGAAGTTTTATTTGAACGGAATTTTATAAATAATTTAATAAATAGTGTAATTATAGCTTTAACAACTTCTTTAATATCAGTTAGTTTGGGCTCTCTAGCTGCTTATAGTCTTAGTAGATTTGATTTTACCGGTAAAAAATCAATAGGTCTAGGTATTTTAATAAGTAGAATGATTCCTCCTATTACTTTATCAGTACCCTTATTTATTTTGATGAGAAAAATTGGTATTTTAGATACTCACCTTGTCCTTATATTAGCTCATATTAGTTTTATTTTACCTTTTATAATCTGGATGATTTTACCTTTCTTTAAAGGAGTTTCAAAGGCATATGAAGAGGCAGCATTAATAGATGGTTGTTCAAGAATGCAATCTTTTATTTGGGTTTTTATACCTTTAGTAGCCCCGGGATTAGTTGTGTCAGGTATTTTTAGTTTTGTTTATTCCTGGAATGATTTTTTGTATGCTTTAGTTTTAGCAGGATCTGAGGTGCAAACAGTTCCCATAGCAGTCAGTGGTTTTATTGGTCAATTTGGTCCTAAATGGGGTGCAATGACAGCATCTGGAACTTTAGCGTTAATTCCAACATTTATTTTTGCCCTTGCCTTACAAAAATATATTATTTCTGGACTTTCGGTAGGGGGAATTGACTAGTAAAATATGTAATTAGATAGTAATAAAACAAGCCGCCATTTAAGGCGGCTTTTTATTTTAGAAGTTAATTTATTTTTGGCTATTTTGATTTAATAATTTTCTTTTTAAATCAAATAATTTATCAGATAAATCTACTTTCATAATATGAGGATTAGTTAAACGTTTATATTCATTACCTAAACTTTCTTTTTCTTTTTCAGTATATTTTTTTATTTCCTGAACTGAAGGTGAATCATAAACTAACTTTCCATTTTGAAAAATTGGATTAAGCATTTCTCGTAATTTATAACTTCCTTTTTTAAGAGTGGTTGTTTTCCATGAATCTCTTGAATCAAAAAGAGTAATAGGGCCATTTTCTTTAATTTCTTCATCCTGAAGAGCAATTAGATCAGCTCTAATAGTCATTGTATTTTTATCATAAATTCTAATCAATTTTTTATTTCCAGGATTGGTTACTTTTTCTATATTATCAGAAATTTTTATTTTTGGTTCATTATTATATTCGCTCATTTTATAAACTGCGCCAAACGAAGGACAATCATGAGAAGTTATTAGTTTAGTTCCCACTCCATAGAGATCTATTTTAGCTCCCTGTAGATTTAAAGATGTAATTACATTTTCATCAAGACTGCTTGAAGCAATTATTACTGCATCTTCAAATCCTGCCTCATCTAACATTTTTCTTGATTCTTTAGATAAATAGGCTAAATCACCACTATCCAGTCTAATACCGTAAAAATCAGAATCAATTCCCTTTTCTCTCATCTCTTTAAATACTTTTATAGCATTAGGTACTCCTGATTTTAAAGTATCATAAGTATCTACCAATAAGATACAGCTATTAGGAAAGTTATTGGCATAGGTACGAAAAGCTTCCAATTCACTATCAAAACTCATTATCCAGCTATGGGCATGAGTTCCACTTACATTTACTCCGAATTTTTTGCCTGCTAAAACATTGGAAGTACCACTACAACCTCCAATTACAGCTGCTCGCGCACCATATATACCTGCATCAGGGCCATGAGCTCTTCGTAAACCAAATTCAAGTACATTTTTCCCCTGGGTTGCTTTAGTAATTCTAGCTGCTTTTGTAGCTATTAAAGATTGATGATTAATAAAATTAAGTAATGGGGTTTCTAGTAATTGGGCCTGAAGTATAGGAGCTTCAACTTTAAGTAGTGGTTCTTTTGGAAAAACAACACTTCCTTCAGGTACTGAATAGATATCTCCGGTAAAACTGAAATTTTTAAGATATTCTAGGAACTTATCATCAAAACCCTGATTTTTTAAGTATTCTATATCATCCTTTTCAAAATCAAAATTTTCAACATATTCAATAATTTGCTCTAAACCAGTGAAAATAGCATATCCATTATTACAGGGATTCCTCCTATAAAAAAGATCAAAAACTGCTTTTTCTTCTTTTCCCTTTTTATAATAACCCTGAGCCATAGTTAATTGATAATAATCAGTTAATAGATTTAAATTTCTCATTATTTTCCCCTTCCCAACAAAAAGTGAGATAATTAAGATAGTCTATATTATTTTTTCTACAATAAATCCCAATTTCCTTTTATTTAATTGACAAATCATGTATTATAATTATAATGAAAGAAAAGATATAATTGTAATAATTAAGGAAGGTGAACAATAAATGTTTAAATTAAATAATGTAAAATATAAAAATATCTTAAAAGTAAATAATTTAGAATTAGAAGAAAATAAAATAACCTGTATTGTTGGAAAAAGTGGGGGAGGTAAAACTACATTTTTAAAGCTATTAAATAATATGATATCTCCTTCTTCTGGGATTATAAAATTCAAAGGTAAAAATATAGTTGATTATGACCCTGTAGGATTAAGACGTGAAATACCTATGTTGCCTCAAAATCCTGTGGTTTTTTCTGGAACCATAAAAGATAACTTTGATTTAGCTCTAAAGTATGCAGAATTAAAAACAAAAAGTAAGAAAGCTTATAAAGAAATTCTGGGAAAAGTAGGTTTGGAGGAACAAAAACTTGATAAAATTGCTGAAGATTTATCCGGTGGAGAAAAACAACGGATTTCTTTAGCTAGAATATTGCTTTTAGAACCTAATATTCTTCTTTTAGATGAGCCTTCTTCTGCACTTGATGAAAAAACTGAAAAGTTAATAATAGATACAGTAGTTAATTATATAAAAAGAAAAAATGGAACTTTAATAATGGTAACTCACTCTACTAAAATAGCTAAAGAATATGGTGATGAGATTGTTACTATTAATCACGGGAAAATTGATAAAAGCAATTAAATAGAAATAAATAGAAAGGAAGGTTTTATTTATGGAAGGAACTATAAATATTGAATTAATAAGACTTATTTCAGCTTATATTTTTGTATTAATTTTATTAGCTATAGTAAAATATAAAAAAATCGGTAATCAGGGTCAAATAATACTTGCTTCTCTGAGAATGACTATTCAATTAGTTATTGTTGGTTTTGTTTTAACATATATTTTTCAAAATCCAAATCCTTATATTATTTTAGGTATTTTGGTTTTAATGGAAGGGTTTGCTATTTTCAATATTTTTGGAAGGGTGCAAAGAAAAATATCTAAAAATTTGAAAATGGTTATAGCTTTTTCTATGATTACTGGAACAGTAATAAGTATCTTATATTTTATCTTAATTGTAGTAAATTTGGAACCATGGTTTAAACCTCAATATTTTATTCCCCTTTCCGGAATGTTAATTGGTAATTCAATGACCGGTATTTCGTTAGGGGTTGAAGGTTTAGTAAATGGTATAAAGGATAATAAAGAATTAATAGAAAATGCTTTAATGCTGGGAGCTGATCCGGCTGAAGCCAGTAAAGAAATTAGTAATCGAGCTTTTTATAATGCTATTTTACCTACATTAAATTCTATGCTTGGAATGGGGATTGTATTTTTGCCAGGAATGATGACCGGACAAATGTTAGCAGGGGCTACACCTATAACTGCAATTAAATATCAGATAGCAATTATGATGGGGATCCTGGGGAGTGTAACTCTAACTGTTTATCTTCTGGTTACTTTTGGTGCCAAAAGTTTTTTTAACGAAAGAGCTCAGATAAAAATTGAAAATGATAAATAATAAATTTTAGAAAGGAGGAAAAGATGAGACATCATCAATACAATCCTGATTTTAATTTTATAAAAGAGCCTGGGGAGTTTAATAAATATACTGATAGAGAATTCTTGCAATATTGTCTGGGAGCAATATTATATACACCAGGAACTAAAAATATAAAAAGTGCAATAATAAATAATAAATTTCCAGGATTAACAACAATGGTTTTAGATTTTGAAGATGGGATTGAAGGTAAAGATTTATCTAAAGCAGAAGAAAATGTAATTGAATTGTTAACTTTTGTATCTAAAAAAATCGATTCCAGAGAGTTATCTCATAATAAGCTACCTTTATTTTTAATAAGACCAAGAAATCTTAAGCAATTTAAAAAATTCACCAAACAGTTAAATAAAAATCATATAAAAATTTTAACTGGTTTTGAATTACCAAAGTTTAATTCAAATAATGGAAATCAGTATCTGGAACATTTAAAAAAATTAAATAATGAATTTGATGAAATATTATATTCTTTACCTGTTTTAGAAGATGAAAAAGTTGCCTATAAAGAAAATAGATCAGATGAATTAATGAATATAAAAAAAATAATAAGTTCTTATGATGAATTAATTTTAGATATGGGGATTGGAGGGACTGACTTTTCATCTTTATTTAATTTGCGAAGAAATATAGATAATACTATTTATGACTTGATGAATGTAAAAGATTGTTTAACTGATATAATGAATTATTTTAATAGAAAAGATAAAAACTATATTTTTTCAGGACCGGTCTGGGAATATTTTGATAATGATAATGAAGTCAATTATACAAAATTAAAAGAAAAGGATTTCCCTGACATCTTATTTAGAAAAGAAACATTTATTAATAAAACTATAGAGTGTTTATTAAGAGAAGAACTACCTGATAAGGCTAATGGTGTCAGAGATAAAGGAATTGTA
>Ga0102926_1000308_pt1 | contig 27643 bp, 19 predicted proteins | sample SalPonR1_A_D2_MG_FD_78173 | JGI IMG/M metagenome (GOLD analysis project Ga0102926, IMG submission 78173) | Salt pond soil microbial communities from South San Francisco under conditions of wetland restoration - Salt Pond MetaG R1_A_D2_MG | ecosystem: Environmental > Aquatic > Marine > Intertidal...
AAATCCACCTGTTTGCGGATGAGGATCAAAATAAAGATTAAGGCAAAAATCGGGTAAAACGAGTAGCTCAGCGAATTAATAAATACATTGTACGGACTTTCATCAATACCAATAGTAGCTATCCCGTCCTGTATGTAACTTAGCTCGGCGCCTATCCATGTGGTAACAAAAGCAATGGCCGCAATAGGGGCTGCTGTTGAATCCACAATGTAGGCGAGTTTTTCTCTTGAGATCTTCAGTCGGTCGGTAACCGGCCGCATGGTATTACCAACAACAAGTGTATTGGCATAATCATCAAAAAAGATAGCAATTCCCAGCAACCAGGTAACAAACTGTCCCGAGCGCGGATTATTGGCATACCGGGATAAAATGTTAACAACCCCCTTCATTCCCCCGTTGCGGGTGATAATATTAACCATTGCCCCGATGAGCATAGAGAAAATAATAATAGCCATATGCCCGCTTTGGGTAAGTGCCTCTATAACATAGGTATCTACAATAGCAAAAATTCCTTTAAATATGGCAGGAAACACAGAAACATCCTGATACCAGAACATGGTTGTAGTACCAACCAGAATACCTATAAATAAAGCCGTAAATACCTCTTTAAAAATAAGGGCAAACAATATGGCAATTAATGGGGGGATGATCGAAAACCATAACGGAATGGGCGTTACTTTTTTGGTAAACGTGTAGTCGGAAATTTGAATTTGAAAGGTTTGTTTCTTCGTAAATTTATATTTTATCGTTGCAGCACCTTTTATAACTCTCACTACTATCGGTTCACCATTGATATAAACAGTAACCGGATACCCTTCATAGGTCTGCCTGAAATCCGGGTCTTTAAAATAGATTTTGATGCTGGTTTCAATATTTTTTACAATGATATCTGTCATCTCAATGCGAACATCATCATGCCGGAGATTAGGCTCACTTGTTTCGGGTTGTTCACTGGCAAATGAGGGAATAATGAATATAATCAAAAAACAGAGAATGGACAGATGGTAGATTAAAAAGCGATTCATTAGCAACTTTTTTTTGTAAAAATTCATCTCTAAAATAGATAAAAATTTAATATCATCACATTTTTGGACGACGAACTTATGAGTTCGTTTATTTTTCATTCAATTTATTGACGATAAAAATTTTGCTTGTTTTTTGATTGTTTTTCCAATAAATTGATTAATAGATTGTTAATTATTGTTAAAAAGTGTTGAATTATTTTTGAAGATTACAAAAAATTGATTAATTTGTAAGTTAAGATTAAGTTATCAGTTATGGGAATGTATCTTGATTTTGATTTTTTAAACATCGAACATGAAAATTTAGCGCCAAAGCAGGGTCGGATTTTGATTTCGGAGCCTTTGCTTTCGGATACTTATTTTAAACGTTCGGTGGTTTTTATAACCGAACATACTGATGAGGGTTCGGTGGGGTTTGTATTAAATAAACCCATTGATCTTCCTGTAAACGAAATTCTTTCCGATTTTCCTCATTTTAAAGCAAAAGTTTATGTTGGAGGACCTGTGGGTAAAGATACCGTTCATTTTTTACATACCTTAGGCGAGCTCATCCCCAATTCGGTACATGTGGTTGAAAATGTATACTGGGGGGGCGATTTTGACAGCTTAAAGGAACTGATAAATGAAGGTATGGTAAAGCCTTCGCAGGTACGTTTCTTTTTGGGATACTCAGGATGGAGTCCACAGCAGCTTGAAGATGAAATTGCCGAAAATGCCTGGCTGGTTACAGAAGTGAAAGCATCGAAAATTATGTCGGCCGGGAAGAACATCTGGAAAAAAACGTTGAATGAACTGGGTAAAAAATATAAAATTTGGGCTAATTTCCCTGAAAATCCGGCCATGAACTAACATTCATGATTAATCAATCATTAAATGCATATTTGTTTAACGCATCCATCAGCAATTTTGCTGTATGATTGAAATATCGGCGATCCTTATAACCAACAACCCATCGGATTCCGGAAATGCTATTGGTTAAAAAAACTTCATCGGCCTGCAGCAGTTGTTGCTCATCGCAGGATTGATTATTAACAACTTTAAAGTTGAGCGAATCGGCAATTTTAAGTATTTGCTTTCGCATAATACCGGCAACCGGTCCATCGTTCAGGGGAGGTGTATATAGTGTATTCTCTTTTATCAGAAAAAGATTTGAGCTTATTCCTTCGACCAATTGGTTTTGTTCATTCACTAACAGGCAATCATCGTAATTATTTTTTTGGGCATACAAACCGGCCTGAATATAAATCAATGCATTCGCAGATTTTAAATTGGACAGTTTATTTACCGGTTTCTTAATTTGATTGAACAGTCCAATAGACAGACCTTTGCTGTTGAGTTGGTATTGTTCCTGCTCTAAATATTCTGTTTCTGCCAGGTACGAAGCCGAGTTATCTGTTGGTGTGTATTTTCCCCCTTCGTTTCTAAAAACGGTTAGCCGTATTCTTACCCCCTGGTAAAGTTTGTTTTTGTGGAGGAGTTTGGTGATTTCTTTTTCGATCGAATCGTTATTAATAATGGAGGGGATCTCCATTCCCAGTGTTTTCATCCCAAATCGTAACCGAATCATGTGGTCGGCAAAGAATTGTATTTGCGTACCATTGGCATACATCGTTTCAAAAAGGGCATCGCCATAGCAAAAGGCTCTGTTTTGATAGCTCAAACCAAAATCCTCTTTACGGTGATAATGGCCATTAAATAGTATGAATGAATTTACCGGCATAGTCTCATTTTTATTGATTTTTATGCTGAACAGGAATAGATTTTTGTTCGGCGGTTTGGATAATCGTTTCTTTTAATTCTTTAACATCCCTATATTCTTGCTGATGATAACTCATTTTTAAACGGGTGGCTTGATTTTCAAAATCTACAGAATTAATGTTGAACGTTATGTTTTTGATATCATTCCAGTTCATCTTTTGTTCTTTTGCCCTGTAGGTTGGCTTATAATAAATATTTTCAGAAGTAATCCTGATAAATTTTTTACCAAAGATTCGATCAACATTTACTCCACGATATTGTAAAATCATGATGATACCATATAAGAAAAAGAAAAAGCTGTAAAACCACCAGAAAATATTTACTCCTTCATCTAATCTAAGGATAATTGAAGCAATAGCTATAAGGATAAATATAATTCCTCCAATTAAGTTAAATTTAAGGGGTTCAGGTGTTTTATGCAGGTCCTTGTAATATTCCATTTTATTCCGTTTCGGTTGTCATTTCTTTTTCTAACAAATCAAGTATCAATAAGTTTCTTTTTGCATTCCAGCTGTATTTTGAAAGAAAGATATTGATGGTTAACATAGGGAGCAATATATACCAAAAACGAACGATATGTTCGGCAAATTTTGTAGATCTATTTAACGTTAGCTCTAAGTAAAGAAAAGTAAGAAAAACCAATAGAAGGGTAACTCCCAAAATCCATCGGATAATTTGATGTTCTTTTTTTATCTTTTTTTGTAATGTTAAAATTAGCTCAGTGGTAAAATCTTCCGAAGTAAAATCTTGCTTAAAGATTAGCTTATCTTTTTTTAATAAGTCAATCAGCTGGGTCGTTGTTTCAGGCTTCATTATTACTGATAATTTTATCTACATATTTTTCAATATTCTCGTTAGGTTCAATCTTAATGGTATTTAAACCAACTTTTTCGGCAGCTGTAATGTCTCGTTCGCTGTCACCAATCATGTATGATGGATGGATATCAATATCGAACCGGGCAATGGCTTTTTCCAGCATCAGGCTTTTGGGTTTGCGGCACAGGCAATTTTCAAAAGCTGCATGATGCGGGCAATAATAAATTTCGGTTAGTTGTATTTCGTGTTTTTTTAGTTCATCTGCTAAATATTGATGTACTTTTTCGACCTGCTCTTTGGTATACAACTCTTTGGATATCCCTCCCTGGTTGCTTACGATAATCAATAAAAAATCATGTTCCTGAAGTTTCTTTAACAATGGAATAACCCCTTCGTTGATTAGAAAGTCTTCTGGGAGATAAGTATATTCGCCACGTTCAAAGTTAATTACTCCGTCTCTGTCGAAAAATACAGCTTTATTCATAATTCGTATGCTGTTAAAAATTAAAAAGTTGATTTAAAAATACATGAATTAAAGATGGATCAATAAATAAAGGGAAAATAAAACCGACCACTGCGCCAATAAAGTGAGCATCGTGATTGATGTTATCACCACCCTTTTTACTCATATAATGCGAATATCCAAGGTATAAAACACCAAAAACAATTCCGGGAATAGGAATTACGGCATACAAATAAAGCCGGGCCAATGGTTGAAAGAAAATACTGGTAAAAATCACAGCTGAAACAGCACCCGAGGCTCCTACCGAATGGTACCATGCGTTATCTTTTTGTTTAATAACAGAAGTGATGGATGCTGCAATCATACTTATAAAATACAGCAGCACAAAAACAAGAACTGGCGATTTGATTATTCCGTTGGCAGCAAGTTGTTTGAAAATATTTTCTACGGCATTGCCAAATGAAAGCAGAACAATCATATTGATGATTAAATGTATCCAGTCGGCATGCAGGAAACCATGCGATATGATTCTGTACCATTCTTTTTTATGGTATACCTTGTAAGGGGTGAGTTGTAACTTTTCAAACAGTTCTCTGTTTCCAAAAGCCAGAATGGATATTAAGGATGTAACGATAATGATAAAGATTGTCATACCTTTTTTTTAATTTTAGTGTAAGATTTTGTATACCAGTTCTTTTAGCAGCTCCCCATGAGGTGTACTCACATTGTTGTATCCTTTGGATCGCAAATCGTATTCTCTGAGCAGCTCAATGATTTCAACTATTTTTTTAGGATTATATTGCCGGGCAGCAGTTTCGTATTCACCTATAAAAAATGGGTTTACTTTTAAGGTAGAGGCAACGCTTCGGCGATCTCTTTTATTTTTGATAAAATGATAAGCTAGAACCTTACTGTAAAACATGTACAGCGAAGTTAATGTTAGCGTTATCGGGTTATCTTTCGGATTATGGGCAAAATAGTTTACGATTCGATTGGCTTTTAAAACATTTTTCTGGGTTAGTGCTTTATGCAGTTCAAAGTTGTTATAATCTTTACTAATGCCAATATTACGCTCTATATGTGCAGTGGTAATTTTTACTTCATTTTCCGGTAAGGTAATGATCAGCTTATCCAATTCATTGGCTATTTTATTTAAATTGTTACCCAGGTATTCATTTAAAAGCATTCCCGCATTAGGATCGATGGTTTTGTTTTTGGTTTGAATATAGCTGTTAATCCAGGCTGGAATTTGGTTGTCGTAAAGTTTGCGTGACTCGAAAACCACCGCATTTTCATGGATTACCTTGTAAAGTTTTTTTCGTTTGTCAAGGGTTTTGTATTTGTAATTAATAACCAGGATTGTTGATTCTAAAGGGGTTGTTGCATAATGAACCAGCGAATCGATATCTTTAATTTCCTGTGCTTCTTTAACAATTACAACCTGGTGGTTGGCCATCATCGGAAATCTTTTGGCTGCATTAATTACGGTATGAATATCCGTATCTTTTCCATACAAAATGGTTTGGTTAAATGCTTTTTCACTTTCAGTAAGTACATTGTTCTGAATATACTTTGAAATTAAATCAATAAAATAAGATTCATCACCAAAAAGAAAATAGATGGGTTTATAAATTTTATTTTTTAGATCCGCAATTATTTGTTCATATTTCATACCACAAACCTTTTATTCCGGGTTTTTTATACTAGAAACGCAAGTGTTTAACCGATTCGCCATTGTTTTTAATTTCTTTCAATGCGGTAATACCTACTCTAACATGATGATCAACAAAACTTTCCGTTACCAGTTTGTCACTTTTACTCGTTTTTACACCGGTAGAAATCATGGGTTGGTCTGTAACCATTAGTAAAGCTCCGGAAGGAATTTCGTTGGCAAACCCCACAATAAATATGGTCGCTGTTTCCATATCAATAGCCATTGATCGTGTTTTTTGCAAATACTTCTTAAATCTGCTATCATATTCCCATACTCTTTTGTTGGTTGTAAAAACCGTTCCGGTGTAATAATCACGTTTAATTTCGCGAATAGAACTTGATACCGCCATCTGCAACTTAAATGCGGGCAATGCAGGAACTTCAGGGGGTAAATAATCGTCAGAAGTACCTTCGCTTCGAATGGCCGCAATGGGTAAAATAAAATCACCCAGGTTATTTTTCTTTTTTAATCCGCCACATTTGCCCAAGAATAATGCTGCTTTGGGTTCTATAGCACTTAATAAATCCATAATGGTTGCAGCATTTGCACTTCCCATTCCAAAATTTATCATGGTTATGCCATCGGCAGTAGCACATGGCATGTTCGCTGACAGGTCTTTTATGGATACGTTGTGCCACTCGGCAAATAATTCAAGATAATGACTAAAATTTGTTAAAAGGATATACTCCCCAAATTCATCTAAAGGACATCCTGTATATCTCGGAAGCCAGTCTTTTACGATTTCATCTTTTGTTTTCATATTATTGGGTATTATTTTTTTTTCTCTTTAAAAAACATGATATTTCGGTTATATTTATTCTAATCTCGCACCAGAATGGAACGGCTAAATTTACCAACTTATTCGTTTAATATAAAATTTAAAGAACAAAGAAAATATATTTTTGATTTTATCCGAAGAAAATATGTTTTATTAACACCTGAAGAATGGGTTCGGCAAAATTTCCTGAAATACCTTGTCGAAGAAAAAAAATATCCCGCATCTTTAATTGCCGTTGAAAAGGAGTTTAAACTGAACACATTATCCAAAAGGAGCGATGCAGTAGTTTATAACCAATCAGGGAATCCTTTTTTAATGATTGAATGCAAAGCAACAAGTGTACCCATCGATCAGAATGTTTTTGATCAGATTGCACGATATAATATGAAGCTAAATGTAGAATATTTAGTTGTAACCAATGGGTTAGCTCACTACTGCTGTAAAATTGATATTAAAAATCAGAAGTATTATTTTTTAAAAGATATTCCTGAATTTATGAGTTGATACATTTGTTCATCTATCCATCCATCGGGAGTCAGTATCCAATCTTTCTTAATACCAATAAGCTTAAATCCCTTTTTTTCAAAGAGGTTCTTGCTGGTGGTGTTGTCGCAAGATATATTACAAAAAAGCTGGTGCAGTTGAAGTATGGTAAAACAATATTTTATTAAAACATCTAATGCATCGGAAGCGTAACCTTGCTGCCGGTCTTTTTCCTCTGCAATAAGAATACCTATACCTGCCCGTTTGTGAAAAGAATCGAAATCAAATAAATCTATGGTGCCAATTGTTTCAGCCGGGGGATGCCCTTTTTTATCAATCATCAGTCTCAGCTGCCTGGCCTGAAATATATCTAAGTGTGCATTATCCACAAATTGTTTGATGATTGATCGGGAAAAAGGAGTTAAGGTATTGCTTATTTGCCATATATCCGTGTTATTTTCCCATCGATAAATCCGGTCAATATCATTGGGTTCAATAGCTCTTAGCTGAGTGTTTTTGCCGCTTAGATAGTCCAATTTTTTTATTTTAGCTGATTAATGTTAACCACAAAAGCATTGGGATAGCCTTGTTCGATAATTTCATTTAATTTCTGAGTCGCCTTATGAAAGTCCTCATATTCTCCGTAAATGTAGCGATAGTATCCATCGAAACATTTAATTTCCTTAACCGTGTATGGTTTGAAACTTTCTAAATCAGTAGGTTTCTGAAGTGCTCTTAGCTGAATTCCATAAAGGGTGGTATTATTTTCAAAATTTACAATTTTTGAATTGCTTTTGTTTTGATGTAAAATATTTTTCAACTCATAGTTTGATAGTATTTCAGCTTGGCTAAAACCCAGTTCAAGGACTGTATTAAAAATTTGAATTAATTCAGACTTTTCTTTGGTGTTTCCCAGTGTATATATATATTCTGAATTTTGAAATTCTTTCACCGGATATTCTTTTAAGGCCTCGTATTGTTCAAAATAATCGTCAGGTAACTGATCTTTCTGTTTTGTAATTAAAATACAATAGGATAAATCTTTATGCTTCAGATGTTCCGGAACGTTTATATCGTCTTTGATAACTAATTTTTTATCCGATTTAAGAATCTTTATTTCTACCCGCCGGTTGTATTTTCTGCCTTCGGGATTATCCGTTCCATCGTTATTGGTATTTTTGGCTACAGGCTCATTTTTTCCTGCCCCCTTTGCTACAAACCTCTTTTTTTCTATTCCTTTACGGGTTAAATAATCGATTACTGCACGGGATCGTTTAATAGATAACTTAAAGTTATATTGATCAGAACCTATAGCATCGGTGTGCCCAATGACTTCAATGTATAAACTGGGATATTGAACCATTAAGTTTCGTAGTCTTTCCAGCTCAATTTTTGTTTCTTTGGTTAAATCATGGGTATCAAAATCAAAGAAAACACTTTTGATGGTAAGATATTCGCCTGTGGTAACCGCTATTGGGACTAATTCAACATTAAGGGTTAAGTCATCACGGGAGTAATTTTCAGGGATGGTAACTGTTTTTACTTCTTCTTTATATGCGGAACCTTTAAAAAAAAAATGGTAGCTTCCCGGTTCAAGGTCAACCGAAAATCTTCCAGTATTTTCATCTGGATACAGGGTATTCAGAATTTCTGTTTCAGATGAATCCATAACATGAATGCTGAAATCTTTGGGGTTAAAATCGTTTTGATTATCCTGTAAAGTAACCTTTCCTTTAACTTTTACAAGGAAAGGATTTTCGGGAGAGAATATCTCAATACGAATAATGTCCTCCTGTCCATAGCCATTTTCATCAAATTTGGAAATATATGCGTATTTTCCTTGTTTTACGGGACAGAAAAACAGATCGTCATCGGTTGAGTTTATCGGGTAGCCTATATTCACCGGTGATGACCATTGGTTATCGTCAATTTTTTTGGAATAAAAGATGTCAAATCCTCCCATATTGTAATGTCCCTGAGAACAGAAGTAAAGCGTTTTCCCATCTTCAGAAATAGCGGGCATTTCTTCATTAAAAGGGGTATTAATTTCAGGTCCCAGATTGACTGCTTCACCCCAGGACTGTAATTCTTTATTCCAGGTAGACTTATAGATATCAAGTCCCCCAATTCCATCTTTCCTGTCACTGACAAAATAGATTGTATTACCGTCGGGGGAGAGGCAGGCATTTGTTTCCCACGATCTTGAATTAATATTTTTAGTTAGCTTTTCAGGAATTTGCCAGGTTCCATTTACATATCTGCTAATGTATAGATCGCCACTATAACCTTCATATTTAAATAAAATAAGCGTTTTTCCGTCATTGGAAATGGACGAAGGATAGAATTCCCCATCCGATTGAATAATTGGGCTTAGATTCACAGGCTCTTCCCATTCTCCGTTGGATCTGTTAGAGAAAAAAATTGCATCGTAGAATCTTAATTTTGTAGTATAAATAAGTATTTCTTCATTGGACGAAACTACCGGTCTGATATTAGAAAACTCATCGTTAATGGGTTTTCCAATATTTGTTTTTCTAATTTTTACCGGATTGCTAATTAATTCCTTTGCATTCAGACAGGTTTGAATTTGCTGGTCTACATAGTCGATATTATAAACATCATCAACGGTCAGTAAATCTTTAAACTCCCGGTAATATTCTATTGCCTTATCCAGTTTGTTATTTATCTGATATGCATTACCCAGATAAAATAAGGTTTGTACCGGGGCCATAGTTTCTTTTATCGAACCTTCCTTAAATTTGGGAGAAATATTAGTACTTGCTTTTTCAAGATAAGGAATAGCCTTATCTTTTACTCCCGGAATGTTTATATAGCATTCGCCAATCCGATAATTAACGTACGCATCATTTTTCCCGAGGGTTAATAGTTTTTGATAAAGAGGGAGCGCTTCCTGGTAATCTTCGTACAGAATATAATTTTCTGCTTCAATAAAAATCTCTTTTGTATCAATATTTTGCTGAGCGGATAAGTCAGCTGCGAATACGGTGAATACAATGAACAGAACAATTTTTCTCATAAACTTTAAACGATTGAATACAATGCTTCAATTTACATATTATAATATAAAAATACTAATTTTTTTATGATTCAATTTTATCTTTTTCTGCCACGATTTTTCTTTCTGCGATTAAAGAAAACAATGATAATTCCCAGAACAATAAAGCTAATAATAATGCTGGTTAATAATACCCAGTGATTCTTTTCTTCTGTTTGAATTGTTGCCTCTTCTTTTACCGTTAAATCTGTTTCTCCGGGTTGATTAAGCGCTAATCCTTCTATTATTGAATAAATCTGTTTTAATTGTTTTTTAGTATAAATATTTTGTTGTTTCAGATGCGTTTTTAAATCTTCAATAGTTATAATATCTAATGCTGACCTGTCTAATTTTGAAAATATATCATTAAAATTGACCTTCGTAAGTTCTGCCAGTATTTTTATAAGATATTCGACGTCAAAATCAGAATCCTTTAGATAGGTCTCCAGTAAGGTAGCAATGTCATTGTAAGAATAATTATAAGTAGCTGACTGTTTTTTCAAATAACTAATTACCTCTAAATTAGAATTAAATACCAATTTATGAGTTATAGCAGAATCTAAAACAACTTTCAAACCTCCTGTAGCTATATTTGCCAGATCAGCAATAAATGAACTCGTATTTTCTGTTGCGTTAATAGCCAATGCTGTAATCAGTGCGTTGGCATTTTGTTGTGATATTCCAGCTTTTGCTGTTTTGCTGTAGAAGTTGCTTACGAACTCTTCAATCGTACGGGAAAGTTTTATATCCTCTGAAGTTGCAATCTGATTTAATGACTTTGAATCGAAAGAAGTTATATTATTTAGTACCTTTTCAAACGCTTTACTTACAGGTTTATAGAAAATTAAAATATCTTCGTTTTTAACATTCTGATGTTTGTCGATTAATTTAAGTAATAAGCGGGTAGTATCTGCTGTGGGTTTGAACTCGTAAATAAACTCGTTTTTATTTACATCAAAATGCTCCTGGTTAATACGTTTGTTTTCTACATACGTTTCAATATATAACCTGGAGTTTTTCTCAACCAATAGATTAATTTTTACATTTTTATTACCGCTATTCAGGCTTACGATTTGTTCTTTGATGATAAGTTCGGCTTCTGTATCAGCAGGAATATAGGATACAGTTACTTCTTCCGTTTTAATATGGTTGTTTTTATCTGCGAGTCTGAATTTTATCTTAGTTTCTCCTTTAAGCGGTTTATATTCATAAATAAATTCTTCTTTTTTAATATCAAATTCTTCGCTGTTTATGAGTTTATCTTTGGAATAGGTATCTACAAAAAGTTTATTTCCTTTCTGTAACGAGAGTTTAATTTTCACCTTTTCCCCATCACTTGTTACCCTGTAATTTTTATTTCCAATTTTTATTTCCGGCAAAGAATCTTCAATTGCAAGTTCTTGGGGTTCTTTTAGTTTAACAGGCTCAAGAAATACTTCTTTAAGGGTATATTCTTTTGAGATAAAATACTGATTGCCTTTTTTTGATTCTCCTTCCCAAACCAGGTGGTCTTTGCCATGTGCTGTTCTGTACTGGTAATCTCCTTTATCTTTGTCAGGATAAAGCGTTGCTATGGTATCATTATTTACGGTATCGGTAATATGAATAACAAAATCTTCACGGTTTCGGTTATCGGGGTTATCCATGGTTAGAATACCTTCTATCTTAACCCGGTTGCTTTCCGGAATATGGAATAGTTGATAAAGATAAATATCGGCTAAGCCATACCCATAATTTGAATATTCGGAACTATAGGCAAACCTGCCATTTTCGTATGGAACAAAAAATAAATCATGGTCGGTTGTGTTGATTGGGTAACCAATATTAACCGGTTTGCTCCATTCTCCGTTCATGTTTTGGGAATAAAAAATATCGTAACCACCCATGTTCTGGTGTCCTTCGGAGCTAAAAAACAGTTTGCTTCCATCCGAAGATAAAAATGGGGTGTTTTCGTTCCAGGATGTATTAATAGTTGGTCCCAGGTTTTTTGGAATCCCCCAGGTAGTATCTGTTAAGCGTTCAGCAACATAAATATCTAAATCGCCCAATCCGCCTTCGCGGTTACTAACAAAATATAATTTTTGTCCATCAGGGGATAATGAAGCATGTGCCTCCCAGTACTTTGTATTGATATTCTCATTGAGCTTTTTGACTTTTGTCCACCTTTCATTCCGGAGAAAACTAACATAGATATTCCCGTCAAAATCATCATCCCGATAAAGATATAGCTCTGTACCATCATAAGATAACGACAGGGTAGAGGTATTATCATCAACCTCTAACTGAGCCATTAGGTTGATGGGATAACTCCACTCCCCATCTACCTTTTTACTATAAAATATAGCATCGTAAAACTGAAGGGATGTTGTAAAAACCAGCGTTGATCCATCTCCGGAAACAACAGGATTGAATTCAGAAAATCTGGTGTTTATTGGGTTGCCCAGATTGCTGGCAATAAAGTCAACAGGTTTCTCCTGTAATATTAAGGCATTTCTGCAGGCATCAAACTGTTTTTGAATATAATCTTTATCATAAATATCTTTGTTGGCAATTTTTTTATTTTGTGATATTTTATTCTGAAAAGCAGTATATGCATCAATGGCTTCGTCGATCTGGTTGTTAATGAGGTAAGCATTGCCAAGGTAAAACAAGGCATCGAGAGGAGCTTTTCTTTCTGCATACGTATTCTTACGGTAATTCAGGGTGTAGTTTTCAGCCGCTTTTTCTAAATAAGGGATAGATTTTGTTTTCCTGCCCGGGATATGGAGGTAACAGAATCCAATTTTGTACATTAAATTATAGTTTGATGAATCGGCATCAAGAATCCGTTGAAACAGAGGGAGGGCCTCCTGATAATCTTCATAAAAAAACCAGGAATCGGCATCAAGAAACATTTCCTCCAGTTGGTAATATTCTTGTGAACAAGTATAGGTGTATGTAAATAATAATAATCCTGCCAGTAATATCTTTTTCATTTTATTTTTTTATTATCCAGTCGTACGAAATTAATTAAAAATAATAATATTTTCCTTTTTATCATTAATTTTTTCCGATAAAGAAAAATTGATTTTGGAACCTGTATTTTGACTGATTTTTATTCTTCTATGGGGATAACTTCCTGTTCGAAAATTTCAATTCTGTAAATATCATTTTCTCCCATTCCTGTTTCTTTAAATTTAGAATAATAAGCAACCGTTCCATTTTTTAAGGGAAAAAAGAAAATGTCATCATCGGTGGTGTTAAACGGATATCCCAGATTTTTGGGCTGACTCCAGAAGTCTCCTTTTTTTGTGGATTTAAAAATATCGAAACCGCCAATATTAAAATGACCCTGAGATGAGAAGTAGAGTGTATTTCCATCTTCGGAAATAAACGGAGTAGCTTCGTCTAAGTAACTGTTTATCTTGGCACCGATATTTTGAGGAGGCCCCCATTCGCCATGGACATCTATCTCTGATTTGTATATATCGTATCCCCCAAAACCCCCTTCTCTGTTACTGGTAAAATATAATGTTTTGCCATCATCCGTAACGCAAGCATGGACTTCATTGGCTTTGGTGTTTATGTTGTTGTTTAATTTTTCCAGGGGGCTCCAAACGCCATCTTTATATCTGCTTACATAAAGATTATAAATATCCTGATCATTTCTTTGGAGAAATAATGTATTTCCGTCTCGTGTGATAGAAACCGGAACAACAGGGAAATCTGAATTAAATTCTAAAGAAATATTTCTTGCCGGCAGCCATCTGCCGTCTCTTTTTTTCGACATAAAAACGGCACTATAAAATCTTAATTCGCTGGTATATACAATTGTTTCTTCGTCACCTGAAACCACAGGGTTTGTATTTGGATATTGATTATTAACATTTCTTCCCAGGTTGGTTTCCATAATATTGGTAGGTTTTCTGCTTAACTCAATGGCATTTCTACAGGCCGTTAATTGTGTTTCTACCAATTTGTTTTTTTCTTTATCTGCCGGGTCTATTAGTGCTTTATATGTATTAAAAATAGCGATAGCTTTTTCAATTTGGTTATTTACTCTGTAAGCAACCCCCAAATAATAGTAGGCCTCTATTGGCGCTTGTTTTTCGGCATAATCGCCAATTTTATAATTTTCAGTGGCATCCTCTATGGATTCTTGTAAATAGGGAATGGCTTTGTTTTTTTGGTTTGGGATATTTAGGTAGCAGTATCCAATTCGATGTTTAATATTAGCATCATCCCGACCGGAATTATAAAGCTCCATGAAAAGAGGCAATGCTTCTTTATATTCATCATATAAAAGATAAAATTCAGCATTCACAAAAGCTCTTTTTAATTCTTTTTTAGATTGTGAAAATAACAGGCTGGCAGTAAAAAGAGTTATCAGGAAAGTTAATAAAAACTTATTCATTTGTTCGTTATTATTAAGTTTAATTAAGGACATTTAGAATTTTAATTGGGTTAGAAACTTATAGTCCAATAAAAACTCTTCGAACAAATGTAATAAAATTATATGAAGTTTTGAAAATGTTGATATTATAAAAAGGAGCTGTCCAAAAAGTATTTAAAAATGGTAAATTGATTATTCATTTGCTTAGCGAAACTTCGCGACTTCCCTGCCATGCCGGCAGGCTGGTTTGCGATGCTCTGCGTATCAATATTTTATGATTATACCACAAACCTGCCAGCCGGCAGGCTGGGTCACACAAAGGAATCACGAACTTGCCTGCTGCAAACAGGGTTCCACAAATACTTTTTGGACAACCTCTTGTGTTGTTAGATATTTCTTTTACTATCGAAATTTTCCAGGTAATCGGCTATCCGTTTTAAAAACATTCCTCCTAAAGCGCCATCAATAACACGATGGTCGTAAGCTAATGAAAGGATCATGATATGCCTGATCGCGATAGCATCTCCATTGGCAGTTTCTATTACTGCAGGCTTTTTAGTGATAGCCCCAACGCCTAAAATAGCAGCTTGAGGTTGATTGATTATTGGTGTTCCCGATATGTTCCGGAAAGTTCCAAAATTGGTAATGGTAAATGTCCCACCCTGAATCTCTTCGGGTTTTAATTTGTTTTCGCGTGCACGGTTAGCTAAATCATTAACACTTGAAGCTAAGCCCGATAGGTTTAACTTATCGGCATTTTTTATTACCGGTACAATTAAGTTTCCCGATGGCAGTGCTGTAGCCATGCCGATATTGATATTCTTTTTCAAAATAATCTTATCATCATCCACAGAAACATTGATGGTTGGATAATCTTTTAATGCTTTAACCGTAGCTTCTACAAACAGAGGAGTAAAGGTTAATTTGGTATTTTCCCTTTCTTGAAATCTTTGTTTATTTTTTTCTCTCCATTTGACAAGGTTGGTTACATCAGCTTCTACAAATGAGGTAACGTGTGGTGATATTTGTTTCGACTGAACCATATGGTCTGCAATAAGCTTCCGCATGCGGTCCATCTGAACAATTTCATAATCGCCTCCGCCATAAAGTTGATCCTTACTAATTTGTGGTTTGGCAGGCTCAGAGGGTGTTTGTTTTTTTGTATCCGGAACTTCCGTTACAGGTTGAACTCCGCCTGATGTTCTGGTATTTAGATAATTCAATATGTCATCTTTGGTAATTCTTCCGGTATTTCCACTTCCCCTGACCTGGTCGAGCTCTTCGGCTGTGATATTTTCTTTTGCGGCAATATTTCTAACCAATGGAGATAAAAATTTCCCTTTAGGAGTCCTGCTACCAAGGGGTTGCTCTGCTGAAGACGATGTTGATTCCTCTTGTGTGTGTGCAGTTGGTTGTTCTTTTTCTTCCTCAGGCTTTTTCTGTTCTTCTTTTTCAGGTGCTTTTTCTTCTTCACTTTCACCTTCATCTTTCCCTTCAACACTTAATATTGCAATGGTATCTCCAACTTTGGGCACATCATTTTCGTTAAACAGGAGTTTTTCAATTACTCCGTCCTGAGGTGCCGGTATTTCGGAGTCAACTTTGTCGGTTGCTATTTCAGCAATTGATTGATCTTCTTCTATTTTATCACCTACTTTTACAAGCCACCTGGTTAGGGTTGCTTCTATAATTCCTTCGCCCATAGCAGGCAGTAATATCTCAACTTTTGCCATAATTTTTTAACATTATACTATCGTTATACATTTTTATCCAACAGTATTTCACTTACTGTCTAATAAATTTATTCCTTTAAGTAAGATTTTTAGATCATTCCATACGGTGTAATTTTTTGCATAGATCATATTTGCATTATTATACCCCGTTGGGTTTTGGCCTATTGGGTTTACAAGTACTCCGGGCGATAAAAGGCCATCTTTAATTTTAGGCAGATGGTCAGTATTTATTTTATCATCCCTGTAATATCCTACCCAGGTTTTAAATCCTAACAAAACATTAAACGAATTGTTTATTAAGTTAAAGGAATTTTTTGACAACAGCAAAAGGAATGGGCTGATTATCAGTATGAGAAGTGATGAAATAATATCAAAAGCTCTTTTGTTTTGAATGTTTTTTTCTTTGGCGATGGAATTTATATCTACAGCATAAAGATCTCCTGATGTATTTATGGAGTTGCTCCCGATAATTGAAAGCGTATCAGGCTGTGCTATTTTAAAATCAACATCATAACCTGAGATTTTCAGCATGATATGGATGATTTTATGCGAAGGAATATTTTTGGCACAAAATACAATTTCATTGATTTGGTGAATTTTTATGACTTCTTCAATTTGCTCGAGATTCCCAAGGTAATATGCTGCATCGGAAGATTGTTCGGGGGATACATACCCAACAATCTCAGGTGTGATTTTGGTCTGATCAAGAATTTTTTTAACCCGTTCAATTTCATCTTTTAAACCTACCAGGATCATTCTGAATTTTTGATTGCTGATAAATCGATGCGGTAAAAAAGGGATGAAATGTGCAATATAACGGGCTATTATCGCTAAAATAAGACTGCTAAAAGTCCCGATGATAATTAATGCTCTTGAAAATCTGAGTTCTGTGGGCAAAAGAGCATAAAAAATAAGGATTATAACAGAGCCTGTAATGACACCGGTTATGATATACTTGAGCTTTAAATTTTTTGTGTAGCCTCTGTTACACCAGAGCGAAAGAATCCAGATGATGATATAACCCGGAACGATGTATTGTAAAAACGTATCGGGATAGCTTCCCTGACCGTTAAATTTAAATTGCTCCCAAACGGGTTCAATAAAATAAAAGGCGGTGAAGAATAAGATAAAATCCAGCACCGGTAAAAATAATTTTTTAAATGAACGGTTTATAATAGAAAGAAAAGCCCGAAAATAAATCGCAGCATGTATAAGGGAAGAAAAAAGACGTGCATTTTTTTGGGTAAAATGTTTGTTGGCAAAAATGATCATCGCCTGATAAAAAACAAAGACATAATTCAAACTGCCTTTTTTTGTGCTTTCTCCTTTGTAATGAATAATCGTTGTTTCGGGGAAATAAAAATTTTTAAAACCGGCTTTGGTTATGCGGTAAGATAAATCGATATCCTCACCATACATAAAGAATGTTTCATCGAGCAATCCTGCTTTTTCCAGTGCTTTCTTTCGAAGAAACATAAAAGCGCCGGGTAGTATTTCAATTTCATTCATTTCATCGTTTCTCAGATGTCCTAAATGATAGCGGGCAAAAATTTTTGATTTTGGAACCAATTTGGATAGCCCGAAAATCTTATAAAAAGCTACCGCAGGAGTGGGTAATGATCTTTTCGATTCGGGTAAAAACCGGCCTTTGCCATCAATCATTTTTACACTTAACCCTCCGGTTTCAGGGGTTGTGTCCATAAATCTTATGCATTTTGAGAATGTATCTTCTTCAACTACTGTATCAGGGTTTAACAAAAGAATATATTCTCCGCTGGCTTTTTTTATTGCCTGATTGTTTGCATAGGAGAAACCGTAATTTTTTTTGTTTTCTATTCGTTTTACCTTTGGGAATCGTTCTTTTACTAAAGCACAAGAGCCGTCTACTGAATTATTGTCAACAACAAAAACTTCGGAAGGAATGTTCTCGAGTGCCTTGTAAACAGAAAGTAAGCACTGTTCTAAAAAATGCTTAACATTATAATTTACAATAATTACCGATAACTTTACCATATGAAGTGTATGCTGTTGTTTAATGCAAATATAATTAATTGTTAATGGATTTGTAACATCGCTATAAAATGAATAGAGGCACGATTTACTATCGCACCTCTATTAATCACAGTGAAATTTATTTTTTTAAGCAACACCCATTTCTTCTTTAATGGCTTTTGCCAGGCGCTTAACTCCTTCGGTAGTTTTTTCTTTCGACATATAGGAGAAGTTAATACGCATCGTGTTTTTACCGCTTCCATCACAATGAAAAACACTTCCAAGTACGAATGCTACATCTTTTTCAATTGCTTTTTTGAATAAGATTTCGGCATCCATATGCTCGGGTAAGGTTAAGAAAAGGAATAAACCACCTTCAGGTTCGGTCCATTTTACACCTTCGGGCATATATTCTTTAAATGCTTTAAGCATATTATCCCGTTTTTCGTGGTATTGACTGATGATACCTTTTAGATTCTCGTCAAAGTATCCTTTATCCATGTATTTAAAAGCAATCTTTTGATTTAATGTAGGTGTACATAAATCAGCCGATTGTTTGGCAATAACCATTTTATCAATAATTTGTTCGTTTGCCACAACCCATCCAATCCGGAAACCGGGAACAAATATTTTAGAGAATGTTCCTAATAGGATTACCTGGCCTGAATTGTCTAATTCGTAAATGGTTCGTTGGGGTTCTCCTTCAAATCGAACTTCCCGGTATGGGCTGTCTTCAACAATTAATACATCATATTTTCTGGCCAAAGCAATAATCTCCAACCTTCTTGATTCGGGCATGGTGATACCTGCCGGATTCTGAAAGTCAGGAATAATATAGATAAATTTTGGTTTTTTGCCGTTGGCTTTTAATTCTTCCAGTTTTTCTTCCAGTTTGTCGGCACGCATACCATGCTCGTCGAACTTAATGCCTTCTAAATCGGCACCATAGGTGTTAAAAGCACTTAACCCGCCAAGATACGATGGGAGTCCGCAAATGATTTTATCACCCCGGTTAATAAAAATCTTGCCCAATAAATCCAGTGCTTGTTGCGATGAGGTAGTAATAATTAAATTATCAAGTTCCAGCTTTAGTCCCTCTTTTTTATATCGGTCAACTAAAATATTCCTTAACTCAGGGACCCCCTCGGTTGCGCCGTATTGTAGAGAACCGGGACCGTCAGTGTCTAAAATTTCGGTTGTAATTTCTTTTAGTTGTTCAATAGGGAATGATTCGGGCGAAGGTAAACCTCCTCCAAAAGAGATTACTTCAGGTCGTTGGGTTAATTTAAGAATTTCGCGAATAGCCGAGCGTTTCATGTTTTTGGCGCTGGCAGAAAATATTTGTTCTAAATCGGTGATCATGTTTTATCCTCCAATAAATTAATGTTTAATGATTTAAATTTTTATTATATGTACGAAGTTGTTGCGAATTTGCAAAATAGTTGGGTGATAAACAAGAAAATAGAAGTGTTATAAAATATATACATTAATGAGAGGCTTATTGTAGTTATATATTAAGTGTTTTTAACCGGAACAAAATAATTCTTTTTAAGCAAAAAAGAGATAAAAGTGTCATTATCCAATAGCAGATGGTATTATAAAATTTGTGTTATTAACTATTTAAATATATAAATATTTTTTTTTCAGCCATTTTTTTTGTTTAGTACCTGACAAAAGTTGCTCCTTAGTTCTGTTTTTTTACCTAAGATTTTTGAAGGTTAGTCAAATAAAATAAAGTATTGGTAGAAAAATTTGTATCTTTTTATTTCCAAACAGGAACCACAAGATGATTTTTTTATGGTTGATTACTCAAAATATACAAAAGAAGAGTTAATTGAGAAATTACTGGTATACGAAACAAATGAAAAGAAAAAAGCCGGGATAATTTCTTCTCTTGAAATCAATAAATCAGATACTGGTTTAAATCTGAAAAATAGTCCCGTACTTTCCGATTCTTTATTAAGAGCGGCTAAAGCTATTCCTTCAGGAAAAACCTTTTACGATGCTGCACAGTCCGTTTTTCAGGAGCTTAAGCAATTGATAGGTGCTGCCTCAGGATATGTTGCACTGTTAAATAAGGAGACCGGAATGAATGATATCGTTTATCTTGATCCCGGAGATCAATTATGTACTGTTGACCCTGAGTTGCCAATGCCTGTGAGAGGTTTCAGGGCCCATGTATATCAATCCAAAGAAGTAAAATATACGAATGATTTTAATCATTCTGAATGGGTGAAATTAATGCCCAAAGGACATACTATTTTACATAATGTTATGTTTATTCCCATGCTTATCAACGATGAGGCCGTTGGACTTATTGGATTATCCAACAAAGCAGGTGGATTTACAGATGAGGATGCTGAAATGGCCAAAGAATTTGGTTCTTTGGCTGTCATTGCATTAAATTATTCAAATAGTTTAGAGGAAAATGTTGAATATCAGGAAAAATTAAAAGAGAGTGAAGAAAAGTACCGGTTAATGATCGAAGATTCTCCTGTAATGATATGGGAAAGTGGAACTGATGCAAAGTGCATATATTTTAATAAAAAATGGCTTGACTTTACGGGCCGGAAAATGGATGAGGAGGTTGGAGACGGATGGACCGAAGGGGTGCATCCTGATGATTATGATGATTGTGTAAACAGTTACTTAAAGGCATTTGAGAAACGGAAAAAGTTTGAAATTGAATACCGGTTAAAAAATAAAGATGGAATATACCGCTGGATTTGGGATATTGGTACTCCTCAGTTCCATTCAGACGGTGATTTTAAAGGCTATATCGGATCTTGTATTGATATTAGCGAACAAAAGCAATTGGAGCAAATACAAAAAGAAAAAGAAGAGTTCTATCATGCACTTTTTGAAAAAAATAAAGCGGTAAAAATATTGATTGATCCGGTTACCGGCAAAATTTTAGACGCAAACACTGCAGCTACTGAGTTTTATGGTTATTCAATGTCCAGGCTCCGAACCATGAAAATTTCGGATATTAATCAGTTAAACAAAGGAGAGGTTGAGACAGAGATGCAAAAAGCATTTCATGAGAAAAGACAGTTTTTTGAGTTTAAACATCAATTAGCGAATGGTGAGTTAAGAGATGTGGCTGTTTATTCAGGGCCTATTCATTATCAGGAAAGAGATTTGCTCTATTCGATCATTTATGATATTACAGGACAGAAAAAAGCTGAAAAAGAGAAATCTGTAATTCTTGAAACCATGTCGGAGATGCTTACCTACTGCGATAAGGACTTAAATATAATATGGGCAAACAGAGCATCAAGAGCGAACAGAAATATCGGGAACAGAAATATCGAAGGGTTTAAATGTTATGAAGTTTTTGAAAACAGGGATACCCCTTGTCCCCAATGCCCGGTGGTAAAATCTATAGAGACAAAACAGCCTCAAGAATCTGAAATTAAAACAAAAGAGGAGAAAATTATAAAATTAAGAGCGTATCCTGTAATAAATGCTAAAAACGAAATTGAAGGTGTTGTTGAATTAGCTTCTGATATTACAGACCAAAAGCAAAAGGACGAGGAGTTAAAAAGAATTTACAATCTATACCGAACGTTAACTTCCAATTTACCGGGTATTAATGTTTATTTATTTGATAAGGATAAACGAATTATTATTGCTGAGGGGAGTGAATTTAAACAACGTATTTATTTTAAGTCGGATTTCGAAGGGAAAATAGTTACCGAGCTCGACCTCGATGAAGATGTACTGGATTATTTGGATCATTTGTATAGCAGTGCTTTAAGAGGAGAGAAGATAAATAATGAATTAAAATATAATAACCGGTGGTATCAGTATATTGCTGTTCCTGTTAAAGATCATAAAAACAAAGTTTTAGGCGGAATTGTTGTTACTCAGAATATAACCGAACGAAAAAAGGCAAGCATTGAACTCGAAAATTCAAAAGAAAAACTCAAACATTTATCCCATTATTTGCAGCAGTTAATTGAAAAAGAGAAATCGCATATTGCACGCGAAATTCATGATGACCTGGGGCAAAATTTAACCATTATAAAGTTGAACCTGGCCCTGCTGCAGCAAAGTTTAAAACTGGATGAGGTAAATAACCTGAAGATGAAAAATATTTTTGAGGTTCTGGATGAGACGATCAAAAAGATGAAAAAAATGTCATCTGACCTGCGTCCGGGATTAATTGATAACCTGGGGCTAATCCCTGCAATTGAATGGTATGTTGATGATTTTCAGAAACAAACAAGTGTATTTTGTAATCTTAAATACAATAGAGAAAATATTTTAGTTGAAAAAGATTTAGCAATAAATATTTTCCGGATTATCCAGGAGTCGCTTACCAACGTGTTAAAACATGCTAAAGCTAAAAAAGTGGAGATTATGGTTTGCGATAAAAATGATAAAATTACACTCGAAATAAAAGATGACGGGATAGGGATTAAGCCGGAAAATATGAGTAAGATGAATTCATTTGGAATTTTAGGTATGCGCGAGCGTACCGAGCTATTCAATGGCAAATTGGAGATTTATAAAGAAAAAGGAACAATGATTAAAGTTGAGTTTCCTGTAAAATAATATTTATCATGATCAAAATCTTAATTGCAGATGACCATACTATTGTTAGAAAAGGGATTATTCAGTTAATAGAAGGGGCTCAAGATATTAAAGTTACCGCTGAGGCCAAAAATGCTGCCGAGGTATTGCATTTAATTACGAGGCAGGATTTTGATGTTATCGTTTTAGATATTAGTATGCCCGGGCGTAGCGGACTGGAAGTGCTTAAAGAGCTAAAAAGTATAAAACCCGAAATCCCAATCCTTATATTAAGTATGTTTCCCGAAGAACAATATGCAATTCGGGTCATGCGCTCAGGGGCCTCAGGCTATTTAACCAAAGAGAGCGCACCCGAAGAACTGATTAAAGCCCTGCGAACCATTGCAGGAGGTAAAAAATACATCCATCCGAGTTTGGCCGAACAACTGGCTGATCATTTCGATCAAAGTGTAGATAAGCCTTTAACGGAAAAACTCTCCGACCGTGAATATGAAACCATGATAAAAATTGCCACCGGAAAATCATTGACAAAAATTGCCGAAGAGTTATCTATAAGCGTTAAAACGGTAAGTACTTACCGGCGAAGGATTTTAAACAAGTTAAACCTTAATTCCAATGTTGAAATCACACAACTGGTGATAAAAAACAACTTAAAAACAGGTTAACCCCGCATTATAGATATTTTATGATTTTATAGTTAGCATTGCGTTAGTTATCCGCCTGGCCGCTTGGAGCGTCTTGGCGGATGTAATACAGTTTTTACGTCAGCTTTTGCTGGTGGTAAAAAGGTAAAAAAAACAGAAGCTTTAGCCGGTTTTAGTAAACGAATCAATTTAAATACATGGATGTTTATTCCTCTGGAGTCATTTCCATTTTTACTACCTACGTTTAACAAATCTTTTCCAAAGTTTTGAATTTTGGAGTAAATCTTACTTATAAACTGAGGAAGATTACAAGGTTTTTTACGTAGGATTATTCTTACGTTATTTTGAGTGTTTAATATTTGATTTTATTCCTTAGATCATTTAATATTAATAAAGTCTATGATGGGGTATATATTAAAGACATTGTAGTCTGAATATTATAGCATCTCCCTACCTATTCTTGTTTTTTTGAAGAAACTAATTCAGGAGTTTTATGGGCAAGAGAAAAAAATCAATAAAAAGTGAAATTGAAAATACTTTTAACGATCAAAATGGTTTGGTAATTGTAGGAATTGGCGCCTCAGCAGGCGGGCTTGAAGCCATCCAGGATTTTTTTGCCAAAATGCCATCGAATACAGGGTTGGCATTTGTGGTAATACAGCATTTATCACCGGCACATAAAAGTATGATGGACGAATTATTGGCCAAGTATACAAAAATGAAAATTCTTGTAGTAAAAGATGGCGTAAAGGTCCAGCCCAACCATATTTATTTAATCCCACCCGCCAAGAAAATGACTATCTTTCATGGTAAGCTGTTTTTAACAGGATTAGATTATAAAAAAGGGATAAATCTTCCCATTGACATATTTTTTCGTTCACTAGCCAAAGATCACGGTAAAAATTCGGTGGGAGTTATTCTCTCCGGTACAGGAAGCGATGGCACCCTTGGAATAAGAGCCATTAAAGAAGCCGGGGGTATGGTGATGGTGCAGGACGATCGCTCGGCAAAATTTGATGGAATGCCACGTAGCTCAATAGCCACCGGAATGGTCGATTATGTGCTGAATCCTGCGCAAATGCCAGAAAAGCTTCTCGGATATGTTCAACATCCTTTTATTAATAAAACCAAAGATTTTAAAGAAGAACTTGACCAGGCCGAAGATGCATTGTCTAAAATCATTATGCTGTTACGCGAACATTGTGGTGTAGATTTTTCGTATTATAAACCGAACACCATAATCCGACGTATCGAAAAACGATTGGGAATTAACCAGGTTGAAAAAATTGATGATTATATCGATTTTCTGGAAAAAAATACCCACGAAATTGATACCTTATATAACGAACTGCTTATAGGGGTTACCAAGTTCTTCAGAGATAAAGATGCGTTTGATGAAATTTCGGAAAAAATCATTCCGGCTATTTTTGAAAATAAAGATGAGCAATCTGAGATAAGAGTCTGGTGTGCGGGATGCTCTACAGGCGAAGAAGCCTATTCTTTAGCCATGCTTTTCCAGGATTATATGGATCAAAATAAGATTTTTACTGACATTAAGATTTTTGCTACCGACCTGGATAAGAATTCCATTGAGTTTGCCGGTATTGGTATATATCCGGAAAATGTTTATTATGATATTTCACCCGAAAGTTTAGCGAAGTATTTTACCAAAAAGGACGACCATTATCAAATCAAAGAGAGCATTCGCAGAATGGTCGTTTTTGCTACCCAAAACATTACCAAAGACCCGCCATTTTCTAAAATTGATTTAATAACATGCAGAAATTTGTTGATATATCTTAACCAGGAAACCCAGCGAAAAATACTTTCCATGTTTTATTTTTCTTTAAAACCATCGGGTTATTTGTTCCTGGGTAGTAGCGAATCTGTGGGTGAATTTTCGGGGTTTAAATCACTCAATAATAAATGGCGGATATTTGAATATGTGCAGGGATATCAACCTGAATTAAATGATGCATTGTCCTTGCGGTTAACATCTAATAAAGAAAGGTTGCCAACTTCACGAAATGTGAACGTACTTAAATCGTACGAAAAGATTTTTTCCGATGGTTTACTTAACCAGGTGCTGGAAAGTTATTTGCCCCCTTCGGTTATTCTCGATGACCAATACAATGTTATTCAAATTATTAATGATGTAAACCAATTTCTAAAATTACCACAAGGGCAGTTAAGCTATAACATCTTAAAGTTGATAAAAAGTGATTTATCGGTGATGATTAACAGTATTTTGCGTAAAGCAAAAAAAGAAGAGCAACAAGTAACTTTTGAGAATATTGTTATTGATAACGAAAAGGAGAAAAAGCTCTTTATCGATATTAAAGCCGGTAAATTTTCTGATTCAAGAACAAAGCAAACGTTTTTTATTATCAGTTTTGTGGAGAATAACAAAACCCCCTTAGAAGTTTCTACTATCAATAAATTTGATATTAAAAGCCAGTATCACGAACGCCTGGCTGAACTGGAAAAAGAACTGCAATTTACCAGGGAAAATTTACAGGCAACGGTGGAAGAATTGGAAACATCCAACGAAGAGTTGCAGTCATCGAACGAGGAGCTGGTAGCTTCCAATGAAGAGTTGCAAAGCACCAATGAAGAGTTACAATCGGTTAACGAAGAGCTTTATACCGTTAATGCCGAGCATCAGAATAAAATTCAGCAATTGACCGAAGTAAACAACGATATGGATAACCTGCTTAAAAGTACAGGTATTGCCAACATATTTTTAGATAAAGATTTATCCATTCGGAAATTTACGCCCAAAGTGCTGGAAATTGCTTCTATAATGGATATGGATGTTGGCAGGCCTATAAAACATCTTTCGGTAGGGAATATTTATAAAGATTTTATCAAAGATATTGAATTTGTGCAGGATTCTTTGAAACAATTTGAGAAGGAAATAAGCATAAAAGGGAATTTCTGGCTGGTTAGGATTTTACCCTACCGAACAAAGAATAATGCTATAGATGGTATTGTTATTTCATTTGTGGATATTAATGAGTTGAAAAAAGAAGAACAAGCTAAAGAGCGTGAGAGGGATCTGGTTCTTAGAATTCTCGACAATAGTCCAATGGCCAAAACAATGGTTGACTGTAAAGGGAAAATTGTTTTTGCCAACAAAAGGGCTGAAGAAATATTCGGGTTTACCAATAAACAGCTAAAAAGTAAAAAATTCAACGATTATGACTGGCAAATAAAAGACGAAAACGGAAAGGACATTCCGGCAGATAAGCTTCCTTTCTCATTAATTATGCAATCAAAACAAAATATTTACCGGTTTAAGCACTCTATTACCAGGCCTGATAATACGCAGGTACTTTTATCTATTAGCGGCTCACCTATGTTCGACGAGGACAGAGAAGTTTCAGGGGCCGTTTTTGCCATTGAATTGGTTGGAAATCCTGTATTTGATAATAAAAATCAAAAAAAATGAAAGATTTAAAATATTCCGAATTACGCAAAAGAGCCGAGAAAATTGTGCGGGAAAAAGGCGTTCAGAGCGATTCCTATTACCAGGAAAGTCTCGAGAAGTTAATTGAAGAATTAAATATTTATCAGATAGAGCTTGAGCATCAGAACGAAGAACTGTTGCAAACCCAGGATAATTTACATGATGTAAATCAAAAATTTGCCGATTTATACCACAATGCTCCGGTAGGATATTTTACAATCGATAAAGATAATCGCATTGCAGATGTGAATGACAAAGGGGCTGATTTGTTTGCTGAAAGCAGAAAAGAGCTTTTGAATGCTAATTTCACCAATTTTATTCATCCCGATTCACAGGATAAATATTATCATCACCACAGGCAAATTATAAATAAAAACAGAGGGGGCACCTGTGAGCTGAAAATTATTACCCAATCAAAACATGAGTATTATGTACAGCTCGAAAGTATTCCTACAAAACTATTTAATACCGGCGAAATAGCCATTAGAACAGCCGTATTTGATATTTCAACCAGGAAAAAAGTTGAGCAGGAAAATCTGAATCAGCTTTATATTTTAAAAAATATTTCAGATAGTGTTATTGTTACCGATATGAGAGGAAAAATTACTTTCTGGAACAGGGGAGCTGAAGAAATTTTTGGATATACACCAAAGGAGATGTTGGGGAAAACACCTGCTTTATTATATCCCGATATGGATCCATCGAAACTGGATTACGACCTGGAAAAGATTATAGCCGGAGAAGACTATGTTGGTGAATGGAAAGGCAGAAATAAAAATAACCAGGTAATTTGGGTAAATATTCG
>Ga0102926_1000321_pt1 | contig 27212 bp, 27 predicted proteins | sample SalPonR1_A_D2_MG_FD_78173 | JGI IMG/M metagenome (GOLD analysis project Ga0102926, IMG submission 78173) | Salt pond soil microbial communities from South San Francisco under conditions of wetland restoration - Salt Pond MetaG R1_A_D2_MG | ecosystem: Environmental > Aquatic > Marine > Intertidal...
ATTTTTTTAGTATTTTTTTAGTATTTTTTTAGTATTTTTTTAGTATTTTTTTAGTATTTTTTTAGTATGGTTTGATTATAAGTTCAACACCATTTCGGGTTGTTTTATATTCTATATATTGTTCTTTTGGATAATAGAAATTTAACATAAGAATTATTTCTTTGTAAATTCCAAATAGTTCTTTTTTAGTGCATAAAAAATCAAAATTAGATAATTTTATATCGCAAAGATTGTTATTACCAATAGTAATAATGTTTTTAAAAGTCATATGTATTGAAAGAAGATTCATAGCTAAATCTACATTTTCACAATATTTACTATTGTTCCAATGTATTTTTTTAAATTCTTCGTTAAAGTACTGATGCATTTTATATTTCTAAAATATTAAGACTACCGGTAATTTTTTTTAAATTTTTTTATGCTAAAGAATAAATTAAACAGTTTGGACTATCGTTTAAAGATCCTGAAATACTATTTTTAGTACAAGTTGTTTTAATAGAATTCATTAAATCTTTAGGGGAAAGATTTGGATTTTTATTTAGTAATAAAGCTGCTAATCCCGCAACATGGGGAGAACTCATACTTGTCCCTTGTAAAGAACCTGTTTTACCTTTAGGTAATAAAGATTTAATATTCGTCCCTGGGGCTAAAATATCTACACACTTTCCCCAGTTTGAAAATGAAGCTAATGTATTTTTTTCTGTTGTAGCTCCTACTGTAATAACACTTTCTTCACTCGCAGGACTAAAATTACAAGCATCTTGGTCTGAATTCCCTGCAGCCACTACAACATGCATACCTTGTTTAACCAATTGACCCACAGCCCTATTCAAAAATGAACTTTTAGATCCACCTAAAGACATATTAACTACAGAAGTTTTTCTAGATTTTCTGTGGTGATTGATTGTATATTCTAATCCTTTTAGAATCCCGGAAAAGGCACCACTTCCTTCGCAGTTTAAAACTTTTACTGCGATTAAATCAACATTTTTAGCGACACCGTAATTTTTTCCCCCGATTGTACCAGCTACATGAGTCCCGTGACCGTTACAATCAGTATCTACTGTGTCTGCACCGTTAAATCCCCACTCAGGGACTTTTGAAAACCCAGAATGAGAAACATCGATACCCGTGTCAACCACAAACATATTAACATTTTCTCCAGAAGAAGATTGATACAAATATCTATTATCAAGAACATTACTTTGTTGATCAATTCTATCTAAATTCCAAACAGGATCTTCTTGAAGATTTAGACATACCTTGTTTTCTTTTAAGAGGTTGATTTGTTCAAAATTTTGTAAAGATATTTCTTGATCTTCTTCAATGTTTTTAATATTATAATTGTAAATAGTATAAAGATGATAAGGAAATTGCTCATATTCCATGACAAAAATAGTTAAATCTCCAATGTTAATTTCATCTACAATATTAGATTGTTCTACAAAATTAAACATGATGTTGTTTGTTGTTTCTACAAGATACTTTTTTGCAAACGAAGTGCTGATAATTGCTAAATTTAACACAGATGAAAATTTCATATTTAATAGGTAAATTATAAGTTTCTTAATTAAATAATAATAGTTTTATTTTTTTAAATAAAATCTCTAGATAATTATTTTATACATATTACTTTATATAACATTGTTATTTAACACATGGACTATTTTTTTAATATTGTTTTGATTATATCAATTGTGATTTTAATAACAGCTTTGGCTTTTATTTTAAGAAATAATAAAATAAACCTTACACCTTTAGACGCTGTTATTACTTATGTTGATTTTGATGATCCAGAATTTAAAAAAGAATTTAAAAAATACAAACCAAATAAAAATTCTTCTATAGAAGCATCTAAAGTTTATAGATTTAAATCTAACGACGAAATAAAATACAATATTATTTCTATTAACAAGTATGCAATTTTTTTTGATAATATTTATTTAGTAGTTTCATCAAAAAACCAAATACCAAAAAATTTACCACCTAGTAAAATACCTTTAAAAATTGTATTACATGAGGATTTTTTTATAAATAAATCTCATTTACCCACATTTAATTCTACAAGTATAGAAACAAATCTTCATAATATAAAGGGATTATCTAGATTTTATGTATATTTTAATGACGATTGTATGTTTGGTAATTACGTAACAAAGCATGATTTTTTGGTTTTGAAGAATAAAAAGGTTAAACCTCTTATAAATTTAGAAGAGTATGTTTTATCTAAAAGAGGTATTCCAAATAATAAAGAACTTGGATTCTACAGTTCATGGAAAAATACTAATAGAATGTTAGACACTATATTTCCGAGCACGTCTCATCATAAAAGAAGAACTATTAAACATATTCCTCAAATCCAAGATAAGTTAACTCATAAAAAATTAAGAAATTTATTTCCTAAAGAATTTGAAATTACATCAAGTTCCAAATTCAGAAATACAAAAATTCATAACACTTCTGCTGGGTTAGCAGAGTATTATGAAATATATAGAAATGCTGGTGTAAATATTAAAAATGACGATTATATTCAAGCTTATATTTCTAACAATACTTTAAGAAATGCTATGTTTTTTAACAGAATTTTTTATAAAAGACCAAAATTTATAAATATACAAAGTACTATAACAAAGTCTGAAATAGCACTTGATCAGATAAAATTATTTTTCAAAAGTTATTATTCATTTTAAGAATATTTTTTTGATTAAATAATTATAAATGACTAAGAATATTCCATTAGATAAAAAATTATATGAAACAGTTAAAAAAGAATCAGATAAAAAATTTGATGAAAACACGTCTATCTATAAAAGCTCATGGATTGTAAGAGAATATAAAAAACGAGGTGGAAAATATAAAGGTAAAAAAAATGACTCTGGTGGTCTTAAAAGATGGTATAAAGAAAAATGGGTAGATCTAAAAAGACCATTAAAAAATGGAAATGGTTTTGAACCATGTGGAAGAGAAATGATAAACAATAAAAGTAAATATCCATTATGCAGACCAACTGTAAAAGTATCAAAAGATACACCTAAAACAGTTCAAGAATTATCAAAAAAGACAATTGAAAAAAATAAAAAATTAAAAAAATCAACTTTAACAAAAGTTAAATTTTAATTAACAAAATTAAAAAATTTTAATTAACAAAATTAACAAAATTTTTAACAAAATTAAAAAATTTTTAACAAATTTTTTAATTTTTTATTTTTTTTATACTATTTATTGTAAATATGTCTAAACAAACAGATACATTAGAGAATGTTACCATGAAAGGAAATTTGAGTGTTATTGAAAATTCAGATCCATCTGAATATGGACCAGGAAATATAGAATGTGTAGGTACTATATTTGTAGATGATATATTAGAGAATACATCGGGTTTAGGTGTGAATATAGAAGACATTTTTATTAAAGATGGTAACGTAGAAATTTTAAATTCATCAATATCGTCTACGGATATTAACACAGGAGCTTTACTTATTTCTGGGGGGATTGGTATATCAAACACTACAGATGCTGTATCACAAGACAATGGAGGAACTTTTACAACAGCGGGAGGAATTGGTGTAAAAAAGAAGGCTTATATAGGAGATAGTTTATACGTTGATAATTTTTTAGGAGTAGGTACAGTAAATCCTAGAAAAAGATTAACAGTATTTGACTCTTCAGATACAGAATTAGCTATAATATCTAATGATCAATCAAACGCTTCTATATTATACCTGGGAACTCCTCAAAATGCTTTAGGGATTTCTGGAGCTTACAAAGCAGCTATAATTGCCCAAGGAACTAATTCAAATAGTAGAAGTGATTTACATTTTTGTTTAAATACTTCTACAGGTAATACTTCTTCATCTGATGCTGATATTTCCGACGCTAAAATGACTTTAACTAATAATGGGTTTTTAGGAATAGGAATAACAGATCCTGATAGGCTTTTTCATGTTCAAGGTAATCAAGGAATATGGAGACTGGATAGAGATGCTAATACAGTGGGGTTACAGTTACATAGATTCCCTTCAGGAAATTTTAGTACGCCTTGGAAAGGGTTTTTAATAGGTGTAAATGCTTCTGGGGTAAACAATGGAGAATTTGTTATTTCTGATTATGGTACTTCAGTAGGAGGTCCGTCTTCAGCTCGTATTTTAATAAACAATTCTGGAAACGTAGGGATTAATTCTGGAAGTCCTACTGAAAAATTAACTGTTGTTGGGACAGGGAGTATTTCAGGAAATACAAGTGTGGGAGCTAATTTAACAGTTAGCGGTAACACTTTTTTAAATGATTATTTTCAAACTGTAAATATTCCTTCTCCTACAAACCCTCCATCAAGTAATATAAGATTCTACACAGATCAGGCAGATTCATTATTAAAAAGTAAAAACTCTTCGGGTGTTTTAACAACTTATCAACCAACAACAACTAAAGGAGATCTTTTAACTCATAATGGAACTACCCAGCAAAGATTATCAGTCGACTCTATAGACGATAGTTATTTAATTTCTGATTCAACTACTTTATCAGGGTTAAATTGGTTCAATAAAGCTTATGCATGCGTTAGGGACGTTAAAACATCAGGTACAAACGGAGGTACAGCTTCGTCTGGTTCATGGTTTGAAAGAGTTTTTAATAACATTATTTCTTATCCTTCAGGACAAACCTTTATTTCTTTAACTGGTATAAGAATAACTTTAGAACCTGGTAATTATTATATAAAAAGTAGATGCCCTGGAAATTCTGTAGGTCTTCATACAAGTAGAATAGTGGATTGGACTGATCTTGTGGTTTTATTCAACGGAACTTCGGCTACTTCAAGTACAAGTGGTTTTTTATCTGGTGATGATCAATCTGAAACAGTTTGTTCTGGTATATTATCAGTTACCACTGTCAAGGTTATTGGGTTACAACATAGAGTCAGTTCTACTAATTTTGGAGATGGTTTAGGACTTGCGGCAGGGTTTCAGTCAGAAGTTTATAGTATCATGGAAATTTTTAAAATATAAAGAATTATAATAAATACAAAACTTAAAAATTTATTCAGTAATTTTTTTATATTTTAAAATATAAATGGTATCAAGTGTAGAATTAAAAAAATGGAGAATTTATTGTATAACAGAAGAAGATTGGTCTGAAGGTTGGATAGAAGATGGTAGCTCACCTGATAAATGTTTTAATTCTGGAGATCATGAAATTAATCCAAATTCTTTACAAGTTATATCTAGATCAAACATTCTTTCTTTAGAAGTAAAAGAAGAACAAATAAAAACAGGAGGACATATTAAATCAGAAGGATTTACATTTACAATACCTGCAAACACATCACAAACAAATACCATTTCTTGGCCTATCCCTATAAATGTTATAAATTTAACAATTAATTCAGTAAAAGAAGAGATTGGAAATGTTTTAAATAGCGTTGTTTCTCCAAATACAGCTATGGGGGTGTTATCTGCAGAAAGTGTTATAGGGGAATCTGAAATATATGTTTCAGATACAGTAATTGCAAACGCTTATATCGGGTTAGAAATTCTTATCAATGGGAATTTAGTAGCTGAAATATTATCTATAAACAGTCAAACTAAAACTTTATCTTTATCTAAAAACCTTGAGGCTATCTACCCTATAGGGTCAGTCGTAGGAGGTCAAAGAAGAATTGTAAAAAATTATAATTTAGGGTTCAATTCCGCTTTCACCGTTGGAGCTCATAAAATAGGGACGAGCTATCTTAAAGCAAATACAGATGTATCATTAGAATATGATAATAATACAGATGCAGAGCAAAAATTAACTTTTAATGTTGAATATCTTTATTAATAAACTATTTTAATATTTATTTTTTTTAATTTTATATTATATGAAATTCAAATCTAAAAATATAATAGAATTAAAACCAGAAAATTTCAATATAAAATTAAAAAAAATAGTTCACCCCTCGTTAGACGGGACAAAAAAAGCTATGGTAGCTTACGTAGCTCCATGGTGCGGATACTGTGTTAAATTTAAACCAATTTACGAGGACGTGGGTGAATTACTAGGAGGTTCTTTTCCTTTGTTCTACATGGACTGTGATAAATATAGTGAATTTTCTAGAAGAAAGCTAAATATTAACGGGTTTCCTACAGTTTTATATATTAACACTGAAGGGAAACCTTATAAAAAATATACAAACGAAAGAAGTTGGAAAGTTATGATAAATGATATATGTAAAGAAGCTAAAGTTTGTTCTTCAAAAAATCTTTCTAGTATAAAATAATTACTTTTTTATAAAATTTTTACAATAATCTAATGAATAATATTCATTTATTTTTGTATATTCAAATATTAAATGAAATATTATACCAGTTAAAAATAACTTTATAATTTTTTCTGGTAAAAATAATTTGAATTTAAAATATTTTAAACTATAATTAACAATTTCATAAAATACTATTACAAAAACACCAACTACTATAGCTTCTAATAAAACTCTTGTTAAATCTTTCATTTATTTTATAATTATAAAATAATTATAAAATAATATGTTAAAAATACTTTTATAATTTTAATTTAATGAGTTCTAAAAAAAAACTGTTAAGTTTATGTTCATTATTGGGTATAAACACTACAAAACTTAATAAACTACCAAAGAAAAAAATAAAAGAGGTAATAGAAAACTTTGAACAAAATAAAAAAATAAAGGTTATTTCTTCTGGGAAAAATATAAAATATATTTATCATTGTGCTGATATACATATAAGAGTATTGGATAGACATCAAGAATATAGACAAGTGTTTCATAATTTATACAAAGAGCTTTTAAACAATGGAGATTTGGATCAAAGTGTTTTAGTAATATGTGGTGATATTTTCCATAATAAAGATAGACTTGTTGCAGAGACAATCGTTTTATTTAATGAATTTATAGAACTTATGACTAGTATCATAGACACCGTTGTTATCCTTGGAAATCACGATATATATTCTAGCGCAGATAGAATAGATACCATATCTGGGATAACAAACATTAAACAATACCCTAATTTTCATTTTTTAAAGAGTTCAGGTGTTTATTGTTATAACAATATAGACTTTGTTGTTTCTAGTTTATTAGATAATACTTTTATAAAATATTCTGATGTTAATAATAACAATAACACAAAAGTGTGTTTATATCATGGAGCTGTAAATGGTTCATTACTAGATAACAATACAACATTTAACGATGAAACTCGTAATTATTCTATAAAAGATTTTTCAGGGTTTGATTATGTTTTACTTGGAGATATTCATAAAAAGCAATATTTAAAACCTCATATTGCATACCCTGGAAGCTTGATTCAGCAAAATTTTAAAGAACATGTAGATCATGGTATTATTAAATGGGATATAGAAAGAAAAACTTCTGCTTTCATAAAAATACATAATGACTATGGTTATATAACTTTGTACTCTGATGAAACACATGAACAAAAATATCCTAAATATTCAAGAATAAAACTTGTCCATAATTATTCAGAAAATATTGATTATGAAAAAATTAAAGAAAGAATATCTTTGGAAACAAATATTCTTTCTGTATCAAAAGAAATAAATAAGAATTCTATAGATACGGGTATGAAATCTGAATGTCCTTCTCAGGAGGAAATATTTAATAATTATATTAACCAGTATGATCCAGAAATAAAAAATAAATTACACTCTCTTCATAAAAATTGCCTTGAAGAATATGAAGACCAAATACCTCAAACTTCAGTATGCAATTGGTATATTTCTAAATTAACGTTTAAAAATATCTATATGTACGGTGATAATGATGATAATATTATTTATTTTCCATTGAAGAATAAAATTATAGGGTTATTAGCTAACAATGCATGTGGAAAATCGTCTATAATAAATATTATTTTATACGCGTTATTTGGTAACATCACTAAAACAAAAAGCTTTCTAAATAGAAATATTATAAACAAAAATCAATCAAAATATAGATTATCATTAGAAATAATTATGAATGATAAAAAATATACAATAATACGTGAAGGTAAAAATAAAATAAGAAAAAATAATATTAAATCTATGGATGAAACGTTAGAATTTACTGTTTCAGGTTCTGATAAAATTGTAACTGATTTAACAGATCATAATAAAATATCTACCCAAGAGAAAATAAAACAAACATTTGGATTAATCGATAAACATTTATTTATTTTAACGAATCTTATGAATTATACAGATTACACTAGTATCCTTAATATGACTAGTAGTGATATAGGGTCTGTGTTTAGTAAATTATTTAATATAGATTATTTCAAAGCTATTTACTCTTCTATATTAAAAAAAGGTAAAATGATTTCTGAAAAAATACAATTTCATAACAAAGAAATAGATATATTACAAAAACTTAATAATTCAAATGAAAAAGAAAATCACATTGAAAAACATAAAAATGTTTTAAATGAAATAGATGCAATTTCAAACGATATAGATAAAATAAAAAAAGAAATTAAATCAAATGAAGAATCTATCAATTACCAATGTTCACTTAAAGAAGACAAGCTTAAAAAAACTAAAGAAGATATTATAGAAAGATTAAATAATTCAGAAGAAATTGTTTATTATTTAACGGGAGAAAGTAAAAACGACATTATTAAATCTATTAAACAATTAAATTCACAAATAATCCCAGATAAAGGCGAAACAAGATCATATTTAACTATAGACGAATTAAAAAAAAATATAAACGATTTAAAAAATAAAAAAATATTTACAGATGATTTTTATTTAGAAGAAAAATATAAACAGAGTAATAACTCTATAGAAACATTTGAGTATAATTTAGATGTTATAAAAGAAATTAAATATTCAGAAAAGAATAAAGAAATTTCTATAGATAAAGAATATTTTTCAAAATTAAAAAATACGTTAGACAAATTTCAAAATATTTCAGAGTTATTGAGTGAATATAAAACTAACGTAAAGATAACAAAAAACTACGATGATTATTTGAGTAAAAAAAGACACGAAGAAAAAAGATTACAAGATCTTGATTATGCTTATAAATGTCTTAATTATAAAATTAATGAAGAATTAAAGTTTTTAAAACATGCTTATGAAATAATAGATTTAAAGGAGCACCTTGTGTTATTAAATAATAAATCTTATAAATTAGAAATTGATAAATATCAAAATATATTGAAAGAAAAAATAAAAATAAAAGATACTCTTATGATGGAAAAGGGAAGGTTAAAAAATATTTTAGAACAAAATAAAGATTCTAAAACTACTATAAAAAAATTAAAAGATGAAATAGATATTTTAGAAAAAGAATTGAAAATATACAAAATTTATAAAGATATTGTGAATGATAAATGTCTTCCAAAAACAATTTTAAACAATACTATAAAACAAGTTCAATCTGAAGCAAATGGTATGATATACCCTCTTATAGGATTGTTTGTTTATATATCCGGAGAAACTGACGAAGAAGATAATAAATGGGAGGTTCTTATAAAAAAGAATAACATGATTTTAGGTTCTGAACAAATTTCAGGTTATGAAAGATTTATTATCAATATAGGGGTTAAATTAGCTCTAGATAAATACAAATTCTTTCCAGGTTGTAGTACATTTTTTATAGATGAGGTGTTTGACTGTGTTTCCGAAGAAAATTTAGAAAATATAGATAATGTTTTTGATTATCTTAAAACATATTATAGAAATATACTTATTATATCTCACAATGAAGAGTTAAAAAAGAAAGTAGATTCAAAAATAAATATAAAAACAGATTTTATAACTAGTAAAATTGAACAATAAAAAATGTAAATTTAATTATCTATATTTTTTATATGTCATTAATTGTAAGTTAAAAAAGACATGTCTTTTGCTATAAGTAGAGGTACGCATATAATAGATTGTAATGGTAGTGTTATAAATTCAAGTATATCAAATTCAAGTATAAACATGAACGGGGAAGTTATAACTTCTCATGGGAGCCCTGTAAACCCAAACGATGTTGTTAATAAAGCTTATGTTGATAGTTTAGCATCAGGTATTCCTCAAATAGATATAAATCTTAATTCTGTAAATTTTACAGAAATACTTCCAACAGTTTTAAGCGGTGAATTATCTATATTTATAAAAAATTTAGTATCAGGTGGGCCGTCTGCCTCATTTCAATTATCAAAATCTGAATCTTCTAGATTTCCTAGTTATATAAGGACAAGCAGTTCATCTGGAATTTCTACTAATGAAAGACTTGAAATGAAATGGGATCCAAATTCAGGAGTTGAGTTAAGAAAAAACGGTGTTAATTATGACGGGCAGTATAGAATAAAATATATATTAACAGAATAATTATTCATTATTAATATCTATTTAAAAATATAATACTAATAATGATAAAAGAATGTCTAGTAATAGAGCTGAATTATTAAAAAAACCTTTGTTAAAATTTTACAAAAATAAAGAAAATATGGATAAATTCGTAAACGTTCTAGAAAGAAAAACAGACTATTCTTTAAGAGTTATAGAATGGTTTTGTAATAATTACAGTAAAAAATACGACATTATCTATAAAACTTCTAATAATAAAGAAATAAATGTTTATTTATCTTATAAATCTCAATTAAATTCTTATCAAAAAAAACAATTTGACCCTTTTAAAAGAAAACATGAAGGATTTGAAACATTTGAACTAAAACACGGTAAAGATAAAAAAATAACGACAACTGTTGGGCAATTAAATTTTTTTAGATGGTGTATAATGAACGATGTTCTTGAATATATAGAAAAACATATTAAACATATAAAAGAAGATATGGATAAAACTGTTAAATATTACAATCCATCTCAACAAAAGAAAAAACAAACAATAGAATCGAAACCTGTTTCAAGAAAAAAAAGACAACCTTTATCTGTATCTGCTACAAAAAATTTTATTAAAAAATGTAAAACGATTATATTGGAATTTGATTAAATATAATACTTGTTAATGTAATTTTAAATTAATTACATTAACAAGTATTATATTTATTGTTATTTTTAAAAATAGGATAAATTTCATAATTTTTATAATTTTTATAATTTTCATGAAATTTAAATAAGTTGATTTACTTTGTTTTTGTAGTTTTTGTAGATTTTTTAGATGTTTTTTCTACTTTTTCTAAAGGATCGTCGTCTTCTAAAGGATCTTTGGTAATATCGTAGCTTAAATCACGAACAGACTCAATGACATTTTCAATTTCATTTGTATTTTCATTGTCAATTTCATCTGTATTTTCATTGTCAATGTCTTCATCTTCTAAAAATGCAAACTCTTTAAGTTGATTATCTGATTTATAAACAATCATTTGAGCAGGTTTCCAAGAAACACCGAATTTATCATTGATGATCCATATTCCAGCGCATTCAAGAAGTGGTAAGCATTCACTACCTTTAGGGATAATTTCAAGATGATTATAAACATTCATTTTTAAAGGTTGTTTTTTAGAGTCGAAAATTTGCATTTTATAATTATGTTCACCGTCTTTATAAATTTTAGTTTTTAATCTTGGAGGATATTTATTGTCTCTTTCTCCGTCTTCATTTTCATTGAATTTTAAAGCAGATTTAAAAATATTTTTAATATAAACAGAGTCGTACTTCTTTTTAAAATAATCTTTGGAATTTTTAACAGCTTGTTCAATAATGATTTTATCTAACAATTCAAGTTTTTCAACCACATTATTATTACTAACAGATAATTCTAACGTATCATTGCTTTGTTCCGTAGGAGAAGTGTCTGATTTATCACTTCTATCTTTATCCCATCCTGAAATTCCAAAAGGAGCTTTCATTTTAGGTAATTGAATTCTTAAGGGTTTAGGTTCGTTTCCATCTTGGTAATCGTAGTTGATATAAACAATTTTACCACCATATTTATTTGCTCTAGGAAATGAAAATTTAACATTGTTAGCGTCGAATTGTTCTAATTTAATTACTTTGGTTTGCATTTTATTCTTTGTTATTCTTTGTTCTTTATTAATATAACCAAATAAAATATTTTTAAATGAAAAATATTTTATTTGAATATAGTAATAATACAATAATCAAATGCAGGACAGCGAAAGGGAAAAGAAAATAAAAGAATTCGTTGAATTATGTAAAAAATGTGATCTTACACATATTTATAACCCTTCTACTGGTATATGTATTAACAGAAGAAGTGAAGATGCTAAATATCTTTCAAAGGAGATAGAATTTTGTAATAAATATTACAAAAACCCTTCTAATAGAGGAACAGAGTATGATATAATAAATTCTATAAAAAATATAAAGATACCGAAAGGTATGATTAATAATGAAAACCCTGTAAAAATCGAAGACTATATAAAATCATATAATAATTCAACAAATAAAATAATGTTGTCTGAACTTTTAAATATAAAAGGGGATCCAGATGACCCTATGATAAAGAATTTGAATATGATACCTGACATTGTATATACTGTTTATCAAATGTCTAGTTCTAACCCAGAGATATATGAATATATTAAAAAAACAATTTCACAAATATTTAATACAGTTCCGCGTGTAATGAAGAATATAATTTATTATAATTTATCTATTTTTCTTAACAATGGTATTTCAAGGTATATTGTAAACACTATAGCAAATTTACCTATAAAAGCATTCTTTAAATATATGATACAGTTTGTTTCTATTTTAAGCAATATATCTATAAGAAATATTAACAGTAGCTCCGTTAATAGAATTGCCGAGACTGGTGTGTATTCAAAAATTTCACAAATACCATCTTCATATGAAAGTCGAAGATCACAAAATAAATTCAAATATATTTCAGAAACTGATGCAGACTTTCTTCAAAGATATTTTAAAGATGCTTATAACGAGACATCTCAAACTGTAAATTTATCAACGATTGGTCTTAACCTGGCTGACGTAGCAAAATCATCTATAACCTTGAATTTTGGATATGATGATATCAAAGGTAGACTGTATGTGATTATAATCCCTAGTACAACAACACAAAACATCCCTAGAAAAAACACTTATATTTATAACACTCAAGAAAGAATAATTAAATTAAATGATTATATTTTCAGAATAGATGAATATTTAAAAGAAATATCTAAAAATAAAGATAAAATAGATAGATATAGAGAAATGTATAGAATGTATCTTTCAAAAATAGATAAAGAAAGACAGATAGGTGAAATTTCAAATCTTTTAGAAAAATACAAAGATGCTGGTGAAAGTTATACTAAAAAAAATTTTGATTTATTACAATCTCTTAAAGAAACACGAGAATCTTTACAAACTATTTCAAAGAAAATATCTGGATTTACCCCATCCAATGAATATATAAAAGTTTTAGACATTAATTATAGAAACGTATCAGAAAAAGGGATAAAATTAAATAAATTGAGAGAAGCTATTGGTGATAAAACGATAAACGTAGATAATTTAAATTATTATATCGATATGTTTGACAATTTAATGAAGGGTATCTCTGATCTTTTAAACGAATTACGTAAAATAGATGAAAATACTATACCAAAAATAGTCGCAATTGACATAGGAACTGGTGAATCGAAAACAACAGTTAGTCAAATACCTCAAAAAGGATCTATACGTGATATTTTGAGTAAAGACGTTTTACAAAATCGCTCACTTGCTCAAAATCAAACGGTAAACGATTGGAAAACAAAATTAAATTTTATCAACCCGGATAAACCTAAGTCTCCACCAAAGTCTCCAGAGTTGTCTCGACCAAAACCTAAATCTCCACCACAGTCTTCAGAATTAACAACCAATCCGTGGTCGTCTCGACCAAAACCTAAGTCTCCACCAAAGTCTCCAGAGTTGTCTCGACCAAAACCTAAATCTCCACCACGGTCTTCAGAATTAACAACCAACCCATGGTCGTCTCGACCAAAACCTAAGTCTCCACCAAAACCTAAAATACAAGAAATTGATTCTAATCAAGCATGGGACGATATGTTAGAATCCCTTGCTCTTGAAAAAAAATAATTTTATTTATTTTATTTATTTATTTTATATTGTTTAATATATAAATATAATACATGGATCCTTCTAAAAACGGAATACCACCTTTTAAAGAAAAATACAGAGGAAAAGGACAACCACCTTTTAATAAACACCGTAAGGTAAATAAATTAATTTCAAACACCATAAAAAAAACTCACGAAGATGTTAAAGAAAATACAGGAATTGATCTTATAAAATATTCTAAAAATAAATATAAAAATTTCGTAGAAGATGTTAAAAAATCTTCTCCAGAGCATGGGAATATTTTTAGATATTTACCTAATGTGTTATTATCATTAAGTATTTTAGCTTCTAATAATAGAGAATTGATTAAACCTATTATTCTATCATATATAAAGGCCAGAAAACAATTGGATGGAACATCAAGTCCTCAAGCTACTGTAGCTATATTTTTATCAGAATATGCAAAAATAATTTACAACATGCCTGTTTTTGATTCTATATCAATGAGTTTTAACGCTTTAACTTTATTTTTAGAAGATATACCTAGTCTTATCAGAAACATCAAGCCTTTGGCTAAAAATCAGCAATATCTTCAATTTTCAATTTTTTCTAGACTTATAAAAAATATAAGAGATGTTAAAAGAGATGTAATAGATACACCTGTAAAAATGTTGGGTTTAGAAGATGAAGCTAAACAAGCAGAAAAAAAGTTAAAAGATATGTATGAAATGTTAAAAAATAAAAAAGGAGTTGTTATAGAAGATAAAGATAAGGGTAAAGGTAAAGGTGAAGATAAATTAAATATAAAACAAATGCATAAATTAGTTGATTCATTAAAAGAAACTTATGATTCGTCAAATCAAAAATTACAAAAAATATCTGAAAATTATTTAAAAAATCAAAGTGAAAAAAATAAAAATCAAAGTGGAAAAAATAAAAATCAACAAAGTGGAAAAAATAAAAATCAACAAAGTGGAAAAAATAAAAATCAACAAAGTGGAAAAAATAAAAATCAAAGTGAAAAAAATAAAAATCAAAGTGGAAAAAATAAATATAAATTTAGAAAGACTAAATAAATATAAATTTAAAAAACAACTTAAGCTATTTTTTAAATTTAAATAAGAGATGTAAATACTCTAACTCTATAAACGTAATCTCCTGACCCTGACCCGGCTGGTTTATGTCTAATTTTCATATTTTCACCGTCTTCCCAGTCAGCATCTATTCGTTGTCCATCGGTTCCTTTAGCAACTGCTAATCTTGTAACAGAGCCACCATTTCCACTTGACCGAGCTCCTGAAAATGTCGCGAACGCTCCATCTGTATTATCTCTATCAGATACAATTACAAAGAATGCTCCATAAACATTTGTACAAGTATTTAAGAAAAAGTAACTGGTACTTGTTTTAGGAATAGTTATATCTTCGGAGCAAGTAATTCCTGCAAAATTCAAAGAAACTCCTGCGTCGAATGGGACAACTTCATTGACTTTTATAACTGAAGTTTTAGAAATAGATAAAGTAGCAGAACTAGCATCTACACTCGTGGTAGAATCGGGGACAGTGATAGTAAATGTATCTGTGTCTGGAACAGTTTGTGTTACAAACGTACCTGAAGCTATTGCAGGAGTAAAGTCTGAAGAATCTGATAAGACGATTAAATCTCCTACAGAAAGCCCGTGGCCTAAAAGAGTGAAAGTTATAGTTGTAGTACTAGCACTACCATTAACATTTCTATAAACTTGAGGATGAACGTCTATTGAACCAGATTTAAGTTGTTGATATTGTTGCACTAAGGCTGTAGAAACTCCAGCTGTTGATACAGGATCAGGTATTTGTGAAGTATTCACCAAACTCCAAGCGTTTTCACTTTCATCAAAATAAGACATAGAAAAAGAATCACTATATAATTCGTAAGTATCTCCGCTAGCTGGGGCTGTTGCTAAATCCAAACCATCTATAAAACCGCTTACATTATCAGCTGTAACATAAAGAGTAACTGTTTTTGTTGCTCCAACATAGTCTTTTATTCTTCTTACTTGATCTACACCTGTTCCAGAACTTACCTTAATCCACCATCCATTATAGAAATCATCTGTGCTACTTGCATGAGCATCTAATATAAGAGTTGCTGGTGTAGAAGAACCTGTGTCAAACTCTCCTGATTCTTGAATAGGATCTGGTCCAGTTATCACGTTTCCTGTGCTAGCGTCGTTCGGAGTTTGAAATCTTCTAATTACAATACCAGAATCCAAATCTAATTCACCATTTCCAGAATTCAACACTATAATATTATCTTCTACAGTGAGAGTTTCTGTATTAATAGTTGTTGTTGCACCGCTGACCACTAAATCACCAGCTATAGTAGTGACAGAGGTAGCTGTACCGATTAAAACTGGTACACCAGATGTAACTGTGGCTATAGACACTCCATTGGTTAAATCTGAACTGTCAATAGTTATTCTACCTGTGGCGTCTATATCAATACCTCCAGCTACACCATTATCAGCAGAAATTTTAATTGCGTTTGCCAAATTACCATCAGCTTCTAATACAATTTGTCCAGACGTGTCGTTATCAGCAAGTAATTTAATAGCGGGATTATTTGTATTGTTACCATTTCCTTGGATTAAAATATTACCCTCTGAAGTATCGGATGCTACCATTTGAATAGCATCTATAGTTGAAGAACCTCCTGCAGAATCTAAAAAGATCTGCCCTGATGTTGTATTGTCAGCGTGAAGTCGTACCGAAGCCCCGTTTGCACTTGTACCACTACCTCTAATTAACACATTACCTTCTGTGGTGTCTGTTGCTAACATTTTTATAGCTTCTGTGGATGTACTTCCTCCAGCACTTTGTATAGTTATTTGACCATCTGTTGTATTTGTAGCGTTTATTAATACACTATCTGTACCTGAACCAGCAGCTTCAACTATAATTTTACCATCAGCATCTGTTGCTGTATTTGATAAAGTGAGAGTACCAGCTGTTGTTGTAAAAAATGAAGCATCTTCTGCTGTCATTTCTATAGAACTTGTTGCTCCACCTGAAACGTTGAATTGTATTTTATTAGGACCTAACACATCAAATATACCATCTGTTGTATTAATAGTGGTTTGATCTAAATCTGTTAGACCTTCAACGTATAACCCCCCGTTTCTTATATGAATAGTACCTGTTCCATTGCTTACATCATAAGCATTTAAGATATCAAGATCTCCTTTTATTATAAAATTTAATTCATCCGTGGGAGGAGTAATATTACTAGTCATTATTGATAATATTATAAATAAATAAAATAATTTTTATTTATTCATATTAATAATTTATTCTGTTGTTTTTTCAATTATACCAATCTCACTACAATATTTAGCTATATATGATAACAATTTTTCAGATATAATAGAAAATTCTTCTCTTATTTCTTTAGCTTTAGATTGTGCTTTTTCAGTTCCCATAATTTTACTTCCTTTTAATACAAAATCATTATAATCATGTAAAACAGTATAATAAGCTTCCATAGGGGCGTTGTTAGATATACCTACAGTTTCTACTCTTATTTTATAAATATCTTTAGTTATTTCACTAGGTTCAGAATTCATGATATCTGGTATAATTTGATGTAAATCTAATAAATATTTTAAAACTGGCTCAAAAGTTTTTAAAACCCCATTTTCAACATCAATCAGGATATCCATAATTTTATTAATTGTAAAATACTGTTTAGTGTAGAAAACAACCTCTTTATCTGTTAACCCAGAACAAGAAGTTGAAGGTGAATTTATAAATACATCGCTACGAGATTGTGATTGACCCATTTATTTTATATTATATCACGATTAAAAAAAATATTTATAAATTACTTAAAAATTGTTTTTTTAATGGAGAATAATTTATGGTAATTTACAGTTTTCTGTAACTTTATGACCGAAATTTACAAGATATGTAGCTATCAAAGGAGCGTTTTTATTATTTAATTTAAGATTTAAAGGTACTCCTGAAGCATACATCACTCTTTTCAATTTTTTCTTGTCTCCTTTGAATAAGTCCATTAAATCATCAACTTTAACATTTACACATCCTGGAACACTATTAAACGTAGGAGAGATTATATCAAATTTTTCTATAGCTAGTTTTAAGAGATGAAAAGAAGAAAATACTACTAAAGAAACCAAAAGAGAGGATTTAACGTCTTTAGAAACTAGATATACACCCGTAAACGTTAAAACAAATCTCATAACAGAAGATTTCAAAATATTTTGAAAATTTTCAGGTATATCATTTATATGAAACACGATGTTAATCACTACTAACCAAATAAGAACAGTGTTAATTAAAGGTGTTTCAAAAACAGGGTCTATGGTTTTTTGAAAAAAAGTGTTTACAGGTTTTAAAGAGTTGTCTAATGTTTTTTCAATAGAGTCCATTGTTAAGTTATATTTATATCTATAGAAAATAATTTTTAATTTTAATTCTATAAAAAAATCTCATTATTATTTTTATATATTATTTAATTCATTGTTTAACACATCTTTTTGTTTTTTTATCGCATTTCGCTCTATATTTTTCGTATTTTTTCAATACAGACCTAAACGATGGGCTTGGAACAGTCTTAAAACAATCTTTATCGTTTTTACCAGATTCTTTAAAAAATTTTTCTTCTTGTTTTATTAATTTTTTATTTACTTTATCTTTTATAAGATATAACCAATATGTTAGTTTTAACCTTGAATCTGTATAAGGAGCTAACGGTAATTCCTTGATAAAAGTCTTAAGAGATTCTCTACAGAATGAGCAAGGTAATGTAAACCTTAACCCCATTAAAGTTTTTATAAAAGCATTTTTAATTTTTAAATGCTTTTCTGAATTTTCATCGATGACTACAGGATAAGCTCCTAAAATCATAATAAACAAACTATCCCATAATTTTGGCCCCCATACCTTGGTTGCCATACCCTTTTTACTTGAAACGTCTATACTAGGAGGCACTTCTACCATTTTTCTTGTACTATGTATTGTTATATAATATACAATACAAGAAAAATATTTTATTTATTGATAATATAAAAACACACAATGAATAATAAAAAAATAGATAAAAATTATATTTATATTTTCCATATACTTATTGTAGCACCATTTCTATTTTATATTGGTTATAATGGTGTTAAAACACCAGAAATTATGTTTAAAATTTTAACTGCTGTATCTATAGTAATCATTTTATATCATTCTTACAAATTTACAAAAAAAAATAAATGTTTAAAAAAATAAATGTTTAAAAAAATACTAATTAAAAATATTTTTATTATTTAAAACAATGAACGATACAGTTAAAAAATTAATTAACACAATCCAATACACTCAAAGAACAGAAGAATGGCATTCAATTAGAAAGACTCTTATAACTGCTTCTTCAGCTAGTTCTTTGCTTGTTAGAGATAAAAAAACTTGTCAATCTTATGTAGAACAATATGAATTAGAAGATATTTTTGATTATAATGGTGGGTGTTGTAACCCCTACAGTAGTAGAAAACAATTTATCCTTGATAAATGTAAAAAAAATTCGTTTAAAGGGAGTATTGCTACTTTTTGGGGACAGACTTATGAACCTGTTGTCACAGATATTTACTCAAATTTAACAAATAAAAAAATAAATGAATTTGGGTTAATAGTTCATCCTGAATACGAATGGTTAGGAGCTAGTCCTGATGGTATTACTTCAGACGGTGTTATGATAGAAATCAAATGCCCATTTAGAAGAAAAATAACAGGAATACCTCCTCTTTATTATTGGATACAAGTTCAATTACAATTAGAAGTGTGTAATCTAGAAGATTGCGATTTTGTAGAATATGAATTTATAGAATTTCTATCAAGTGATGAATTTTTAGATGATAAAACTTTAGATATAAAAATATTTAATAAAGGATTGTTTGTAAAATTAGAAAGAAAAAAAGATCAAAATATACCTTGTCCCCCGGAAGAAATTGAATATTACTATCCTCCCAAAGAATACCTTGATAATGTTGATAAATTATTTAATTGGCGTGATGAAAAATATGAAGAATTAAATCAGAAATATATAGAAGATAATTTAACAGAGATTAAAGTAGTTTATTGGAAGGTGTGTGATAAATCTATTGTTAGAATAAAAAGAGATAAAAAATGGTTTAAAAATGTTCTTCCAGTTCTTTGGAGAGAATGGGGGTATATTTTATACTATAAAAAAGAAGATAATTATAAAAAACTTTTAACAAAACAAAAAGAATACCATGAAGGAGGAACTCTTATACTTGATGAAGATTGTAATAATAAAAAAAAAGAATATATTTTTACAGATTCTGAAAATGAATCTTAAAAATTTTAATTAACTTGAAAAATTTAAAGAAAACTGACCTTTTTTTATATTTATAATATTAAAATTTCTAGAAAATACAAATAAAGAAGGTATAGAATTTATATTAGCAGAAGTATTGATAATCAATTCAGGTTGATCTATCAATGAAAAATTTAATGAACCTGTGGGATAATATTTTTCAGGTTCATTGCAAAAAGACATTGTATAAATATGTTTACTGGGTGTATTTTTATGATATCTTGAATTGTTATTTACTCGTAAAGTAAATTCGCTAGTATCATCAACCCGATCTATACCGTCCAAAACTAATTTAGCAGATTTTATTAACGGTTCAACTTTTGTTAAAATAGAAGTTTGTCTTTTTGAAAAATTAAACCAATCGTTATTATCATCATTATCTTTTTCTCTTAAAACAAAAATTAATTCTAAACACGGATGATTAAATGGCAAAAGAGATCTATAAAATCCACCGTTTGTTTTATAATTTATAGTTTCTTTTCCTAAAAATTGTGTTTGAGTGATAAGATATTTATGTTCTTTTTGAGCATATTTTATTCTTTCACAATCATCCATAAATATAAAATCAGCAAGAATATGAGGATTATGTATATTTACTTGGTCAGGTGGTATATTCCCATCATAAACAATACATTCATCAAATTTTTTGAATTTAAATATTAATTTAACAACGTGAAAATTTAAAGCTATTAAAGGTAGAGCAGCTCCGATATTGTTACAAAACCAAAATTTCATAGGGACTTGGTAGGTGGTTTCATGTAAAGCTGAATAATTTAAAGATTCTACGTTATTAAATTTACCTATCATAGAATTTTCTACAGAATTCACTCCTGGGTCTGCAGTCAACTCATTCCAAATTTCTAAAAATAAACCATAATGTTTATCAATAACAGACTCTCCTATAACCAATTCTACATAATCTATTATAGCATGACCTAAAGAATTAGTCCATCCAGCATAACTACCTGATTTACTTATTAAAGGTGGTAATTGAAAAGCTAAATAAATTTTATGAAGGAAATCTCCTTTTCTAGGTATTGTTATTTCAAATTTTTTATCAAAATCAACATAATTATTAAAACTTATTTTTTTCTGTTCTATAGCAAAATTAGAATGTCTTTTATAAACTTGTTTTATAAAATTATGTTCTGGATTTCCTGTTAAATGGATATCTTGAATACCTTTTACTTTTAATTGATAAACAGCTCCACCCATTTTTTATTTATTATTTTAATATAAGAAATTAATATTAAAAATATAATTTAGCATTCATCGTCGTATGTAAAATCTTCTGAACAGTCTTCGTTTTGATGTAAATATTTCATTTCTTCTAGAATAACTTTATCAAAAAGCAAAGTTTCGTCGTCTTCTTCTATTTTAGGATATTCAATTATCATTTCTTCACAAGGTTCTTTTTTATGAACTTTATGAAAATCTACTGGTACAATTTCCCTATTTTCATGATAATTTTTTGGTTTATTTTCTACCTTTTTTAAAGCTAGAGATGTATTTGAATAAATAGGATCAAGATTTTTAACATTTACACAAAAACTATCAAATATTTTTCTATTTGAAATATTAGTATTTTGAGGTTGTTTAATAGTAGAATCAAATTTTACAAATTTTGAAGTTTCACTCTCTGTATCTGGAAAAAAATCTGTATTTAAATGAATCAATTTTAATTTTTTATTTCCAAAACTAATAGACGCTAGCCTCGCATTTATATATTCTTGTGTTTCTTTAGCTTTATATAAAGAATATAAATCTCCATTGTTAGTAGAAAGTAAATCTCTAATTTTTATCAAATTCATTTTTTTCATGTTTAAGATATCTAGAAACTCTTTTTCTTTTGACATTACTTATTGATATACACTGTATAAAATAAAAATTAAAAATATTCCATAGTGAATTTTATAAGAATGTAAATTATAGATCCTATAAGTGCAATTATACTATTATAAATCATCTCATTAGGAGGTAATGTTTTTAAATAAGGAATGTATGAAAAGGTTGTTTCAAAATTTACATAAGAAATGGCGAACAAAATACAAAACACTATAAAAGCTTCTTTTAAATATTTCAAAATGTTTTCTTTGTTAAAATAATCCATATAACCAGGTTGTGTTTGTTCTTCTTTTGGTTCTTCTATACCCTGATTACTGTCTTCATCGTCTGATAAACTATTTTCTTCTTTAAATTTTTGTATGATCTCCGCTGCTTCTTGATTATCATAATCATTATCTGGTAGGTCATCTATAAGAGTTGATTCTTCAGTTGTAGCCATTATTTAATTTTATTTATAAAGATATAATATAAAGATATAATATAAATTTTACGCGAAAAATAATTTTTTAATGATAAAAATAATTCATTGTATTTTAATAATCTTCATAGTTTTTGGTGTATTTTCAGATAATAAAACAATTAATAATACACATACTGCTTTATTATTCTCAATTTTAGCACACTGGATACTTAATGATAATTCTTGTTTTTTAACACAAATTGAAAAGAAAATAACAAACACCGAAGATGACCAATCAACATTTATTTATAAAGTAATCAGTCCATTTTATAAAATCGATGATAGTTATATTGGAAAAATCGTGCATCTGATAACTTTAGTTTTATTTGGTATATCTGTTTACAAATTAAAATAAAAACAAAAAAAAATTAAATAAATCTTTGTTTATTTAATTTTTTTAACTTTATTGAATATTTCAATTTTATTTTCACATATAACTTTGTAAATTCTTAATATTGTATTTTCTCCTATATCGCATACTTTAGATATTTCTTTTTTAGTTCTAGATAAATTCATTTCCAAATTTATAAAATAAATAACTCCAGCTATTATACCTTGAGGACATGTATTGTAAAATAATTCTAAATCTACACATGCTGATATGATTTTTTTACATAATTTTTGAATATTAAATGATAATTCTAAATTAATAATATATCTATCTGCTAATTCTACTGCAGAAAAAATATCATTATCACAAACATTACTTATAGATTCGTTATAGATTTTACAGTATTTACTAAATGTTTTATTATCTAATTCAAAAATTTTACAAACTTGTTCAGATGATATATTTATAGAAGAAGATTTAGCAACATAATAAAAACATACTGCTATCACAGCATCTTTATTTTTCTTTCTAAAAGATTTTTTATTATTACAACTGTCTATATTGTTATCTTTAAATTTTTTATAAGCTAATAAAGTAGAATTTATATAATTATTAGGTATATTGTTTAAAATAAATATAGAATTTAATTTCTTTTTTAAATCAAATAAAACCTTTTCTTCATAAGGAAGAGATAACCAAAATTGTCTTTTGGCCATGTTAGAATTTCCTGAAATAACAGTGGACATACTATGATTTGGAGCTAAAGGGTTAGATACCATACCACATCTATTCCCGGAATCATTAAAACCCCCTCCTTCATCATTATTAAAAGTTCTCCATTCTGCTTCGTCTGAAATAATTCTATCTTCAAATACAATACCACAATTTTCGCATAATAAAACATTATTTATAACAGTTATATTTGGTTCATTATTTAAAAAAACACATTCACAATTATATTCATCTTTTTTAGTTTGTGTGTTTGTTGTTTTTATTTCATATAAACTTTTTTCAAAATCTCCCCAAACATTATCTAGTGAGGAAGTCATATACGGCTATAAATAAATTGAAGTCTGTGATAAAAACTAAATTTTTTATCACAGACTTCAATTTATATTTAATTCAAAATTAATCAATTTCCATACCACTAATACGACTTCTTTTTCTTTTTAAAATTCTTTGAGCCATAGATTTTCTATCTCTTTCCTGGTTTGCATAAAATAATTCACCTCTTTTCTTTTCATAAATTTTTAAAACCGTTTTTCTAAATTTTATAATTTCTTCTAAAGCTTCTCTTTCTAAGTCAGAAGCTGAAGTTTTAGATAATATTTTTTTTTGTTTTAAAGTATATTGTGTCCATTTCATGATATCTTTTGAATTATTAACTATATAAGTCATAATTTTTTCAGTAGCAGGGTTTAATTTACCACCTTTTATTTTTTTAATTATAATAGATGTTAACTCCATAGTTGAATCTTCAAGCAGATTATCTTTAAATTCTTTATTAGTTAATTTACTGGTAGAAAGTGTATAAAGTTGAGGATTTCTATTATATTGGTTTTCTTCAAGTTTCATAAATTCTTTATATTGAGCTATATAAGGTGTTATTATTTTAGCTTCTTTTGTATAAGGATTATTTTTCAAAGATAAAAAACCTATTCCTTTTAGATAAAAGTCAAAATTTTCTTTCAAATGTTGTAAAACTTGTATTTTAAAGTTATCTGTTGTTTTTTGTAATTCTTTATCAATTTTAGATATTATATTTTTCTTAACGGATAACTCTACAATTTTATAATTTTCTCCTGATAAACAAATTAAAGGTTTAATTTTGTACTCTCGATCTTTCAATTTAACTACATTTTCCAATTGAAAATTTTTCATACTTTCTTCTATATTTGAAATATTCTTTTCAAATTTCGGAGAAGTAAAACTTAAAGATGGAATTATTTCAACTTCCATTTTTTCGGTCATTTCTTTGATATGTTGAATAAAAAATTCTAAAGTAATATATTCTGGATTAATAAATTTGTTTTTAATAGCTACATCTAAAAGATATCTTGGATCATCATTTGGTGTTACTGGTATATATTTAGTGTTTGATACTACAGGATACCCTAAAGAAAGCTGATTCATATATATAAAAATATAAGCTGTTGCTCTTATTTTATACAAAGCATCGTTTATAGAATAATCATAGTTCATTTTTTTATTAATATTTTGAAGAGATAAAGAGTGAATATTCAATGAAGAAGCATCCATATCAACCCCTATAAGAGAAAACAATTCAGATAACATTTTTGTAAAAGGGTGAGGATCTAATTTAACCGTTTCTCTTTCTAGAGAAATTTCTTGGTTATAATCTAACACACAAGCAACTTCGTTGTATTCGTTGTCTTCGTTGTCTTCGTTGTCTTCGTTGTCTTCGTTGTAGGTCGCAGTATTCTTTCCTGAAGAAGAATATGATGATGATTTTTTAGTGTTTTTATTTTCTAAATAATTTATATCGTCCATAGTTTTTTCATCAACATCTGCTTTTTTTACTCCAAAACCATCTACTTCTATTAAATTCAGTTGATCATTTACATTTGATAAAACATATTTCAATCGTTTAGCGCCATTATCTAAAAGAAATACTAGGTTAAAGATAGAAATAAGTATTTCTCTGTTCACAGCAGTGACATTAACTTTAAAAAATCTTCCTGTTTTTCCTCCATATCTTTCTATAAATTCAGCATAATATCCTTTATAAGGATGATTACCGATAATAACGAAATTTCTTGACACAACCTTTACCATTTAAATAAGTTACTTATTTTATATATAATAATTAAAAAAATTAAATTTTTTAATTGTCTATTTTTGAATATATCATTTTTTGAGTTCCTATAGAATGCCCCATTATATAACTGTCTTTAGCTTGTTCTCTGTATGTAACTGTAACAGGATATTTTTCACTTAAATATATTTTACGAAGTAATGTAGTAGAAATTTTCTTTGGGTAAAAAATTTTATTAATATATTTTGTCAATGTATTATGCTTCATCGGTGTACCTGTAGTAGTATTTAACAATAAAAAATTATGCTTTAAACCATCTTTATAATATTTTTTTTTAGAAATTTCCCAAGTTTTTATTATATCAAATAAATTTTCAGGTAATTCTATTTTTTTAATTCCATAGAATTTATCTGTTTTATAATTACATAGTAATAAATGTTTGGTAGTTAAATTGATAAAATTAAAAGATTTATCTAAACAAGAATCGTTTTCTTCGTTCTCTGGTTTTTCAATAATTTTAACCAAAACATAGTCGTTTCTTAAGGGAGGCAATAGAGTATATAAATTAAGAACAAGATGTTGTTGTTTTTTATCTAATATTTTTCTATCTTTATATTTTGCATTGTTTATTTCTGTTTCTATAGAAGATATTTTATCCTTTATATCTCGTGAAGATATCCAATTTTTTTCCTCTCTTGTTGTCTTTGCATTATCAAGATAAGAATCTTCTTGTTTTTTAGACAATTCTTTATGATAATCTGTGTACATTTCGATAATTTCTTGTGGTATTAATTCAGTATACGATTTTATAGTTACTAAAATAGAAGTAATAATGTTCTTTTTAGATGCTAAACTTTTAAAATTTTCAATGTATTCTTTTATAGAACAAAAATCTTTGAAATAATAAATAGAAGGTTTATAACTTTTGAACAATTCCTTAGAAATTTTTTTAATATTTAAAAGGTATTGGTTTATTGTGGAATCTTTTATTCTAGGTTTAAGTTTTTTTATTCTTTCAAAAGAGTCTTTGTAAAAATCCATATATTTTTACAAAGAAAATATTAACCATTTAAATACGCTTCCATATCTTTATCTGTTTTTAATATTATTTCATTTTTTCTCTTTATAAACATATCGTCATCGATTTTATATTTTAAAACTTTACCTTTTAATATAGATTTATCGTGTATTATATCAATAGCTAACCTTTTGACATAATTATCAAATACTTCTTTATTAATTTTTAAGACGCAATTATCAACACAAAAAGGATCGATAGAACAATTTTTTAACTCTGAGCATACGTTTCTAGTGTCATTTAATATAGGTAAAATCGGTGTATTTTTTGAAAAGGTAACCTCGTTTAATAAAATAAGATAAATATTCTCTTCTAGTATTTCTATTAATTCATTCGAATTAGAGGA
>Ga0102926_1000333_pt1 | contig 26691 bp, 31 predicted proteins | sample SalPonR1_A_D2_MG_FD_78173 | JGI IMG/M metagenome (GOLD analysis project Ga0102926, IMG submission 78173) | Salt pond soil microbial communities from South San Francisco under conditions of wetland restoration - Salt Pond MetaG R1_A_D2_MG | ecosystem: Environmental > Aquatic > Marine > Intertidal...
CCGGCGCGCACGGAAAACCGCACCGGGCCGGCGCGCTCGTCATCGCGTGACGTTCGCGCCGAAGCGCCGAGGCAAGCTCGCCGCGAGCACGGCAAGAGCAGTCGCGCCCAGGTGCTGAGATCCAGGGGACGGGATCGGGACCGGAACAAGTAGACGATCAACAGCGATCATCGAACCGCGCACCGGCGTTAGTATTGACCGCCACTTCAGCCGCTGAGTCCCGCCATGGCCCTGGTCAACGTCGAAGCACGCGAACACGTCCTGCTCATCGGGCTGAATCGCCCGGAAAAGATGAACGCAATGAACCGCGAGATGTACCACGCGATCGCGGCTGCCTACGGGCGGCTCGAGCGTGAATCCGAGCTCCGCGCCGGATTGGTGTATGCCGAAGGCGAGCATTTCACGTCCGGACTTCAGCTTGACGACTGGGCCGAAACCTTTGCCAGCGGCAAGGGCATGGCTCTCGGCGAAGGCGAGATCGATCCGTTCTGCGTTACCGGGGAGCCATTGAACAAGCCCGTGGTGTTCGCCACCCAGGGCATCTGCTTTACCTGCGGCGTCGAAATGATGCTCAACGCCGACATCCGGGTGGCGGCCAACAACACCCGTTATGCCCAGCTGGAAGTCAAGCGCGGCATCTTTCCCTGCGGCGGCGCGACCTTCCGGCTGCCCGAAGAAATCGGATGGGGCAACGCACAGCGATACCTGCTCACCGGCGACGAATGGACGGCGCAACAGGCGTTCGAGTGGGGCCTGGTGCAGGAACTGGTCGAGCCCGGCGAGCAGTTCGATCGCGCCTGGCAGATCGCGCAGAAGATCGCGCGCGCCGCGCCGCTGGGCGTCCAGGGCAGTCTCGCGTCTTCCCGCCTGGCGCGCGTTCGGGGCCACGAGGCGGCCAAGCAGGCCTTGTTCACGTCGCTGGAGCCGGTCATGGCCAGCGAGGACGTCAAGGAAGGGATCCGATCGTTCCTGGAACGGCGCGAGGCGGTGTTCAGGGGGAAATAGGACTCGTCGTTTTGTCGTTCCGTCGCTTGGTCGTTTTGTCAAAGTCGACTTGCCCGTGACGTTCCGGGAACTTCGGGGACCGTGACCAAACGACAAAACTGTCAAACAACGACCAAAAGTTGGAGCATTCGATGAAACTGCAGCAGGCGACGTGGCCGGAAGTTGAGGCCTATCTCGAAGCAAGCGACGCGATCGTGATCCCGATCGGTTCCACCGAGCAGCACGGTCCCAACGGTCTCGTGGGTACCGATGCCATTTGCCCGGAGCTGATCGCGGCCGGAATGGCGGAGCGCAATGTGCTGGTTGCGCCCACGCTGAGCATCGGCATGGCGCAGCATCATCTGGCTTTCCCGGGCTCGATCACGCTCCGGCCGAGCACGCTGATGGCAGTCATCCGGGACGTTGTCGGCTCGCTCGCCAATCACGGCTTCCGCCGCTTCATGTTTCTCAACGGACACGGCGGCAACATCGCCACCGTGCAGGCAGCGTTCGCCGAGATCTATGCAGCGTCCAGCATGGCCGGGCTTGCATCGGAGCTGCGCCTGGAATTGTTCAACTGGTTCACGGGACCGCGTATCAAGAAGCTGTCGGCCGAACTGTTCGGCGACGCCGAGGGCTCGCACGCCACGCCTTCCGAGATTTCATTGACCTGGTATGCATACCCCGATTGCGCAAGCACCGTGGAACTCAATCCGGTTCGCGCACCCGATGGCGGTTTCCGGGACGCCATCGACTATCGCAACACCTTCCCCGACGGCCGCATCGGCTCGGAACCGGGGCTTGCCAGCGTCGCGCATGGCGAACGCCTGTACCGGGCGGGTCTGGAAGATGCAATGGAGGCGCTGGACCGGATTCGGCGGGCATGAAGCACCGACCGGGACATGCAGCTGCGCCTCGGAACGAGCGATCCGGTGCGTATACTGACGCTTGCAACGCTGATCAGGACTTAAATTCATGACCGAATCCAACTACACGCCACCGGCAGTCTGGGAATGGGAGCCGGGCAACGGCGGCAAGTTCGCCAACATCAATCGCCCCACCGCCGGACCGACCCACGAGAAGAAACTGCCAGAGGGCAAGCACGCGCACCAGCTCTATTCGCTGGCCACGCCGAACGGTGTCAAGGTGACGGTGATGTTCGAGGAACTGCTGGCACGAGGTTTGTCCGACGCCGAGTACGATGCCTGGCTGATCGATATCAGCGAGGGCGACCAGTTCGGCTCGGGTTTCGTCGAGATCAACCCGAATTCCAAGATTCCGGCCATGGTCGACCACAGCACCGAACCGTCCACGCGGCTGTTCGAATCCGGTGCCATCCTGCTCTACCTGGCCGAGAAGTTCGACGCCTTCCTGCCCACCGATCACCATGGACGCACCGAGTGCCTGAACTGGCTGTTCTGGCAAATGGGCGCCGCACCCTACCTCGGCGGCGGCTTCGGCCACTTTTACGCCTACGCGCCGGAACCGATCAAGTACTGCATCGACCGATTCACGATGGAAGCCAAGCGCCAGCTCGACGTGCTGGACCGGCACCTGGCCGACCACGAGTACATGGCCGGCGGCGACTACACCATCGCCGACATGGCGATCTGGGCCTGGTACGGCCAGCTTGCACTGGGCCGGTTGTACGACGCCGCGGAATTCCTGCAGGTCGACACCTACGAAAACGTCCAGCGCTGGTCCAGGGCCATCGACGAGCGGCCCGCCGTGCTGCGCGGCCGCATGGTCAACCGCCCGTTCGGCGACCCGGCAATGCAGCTGCACGAACGCCACGATGCCGGCGACTTCGACTCGAAGACGCAGGACAAGATCGGGGGCGACTCGTCCTCGTGAACTTGCTTGCGTTGGGTGCGCTCGAGAATCCCGGCAGCCGCACTGCCTAATTATGGCGCTGATCGCGTTCAACAAGCCTTTCGGCGTGCTTTGCCAGTTTTCCGGCGAAGGCCCGACGCTTTCGGGTTTCATCGACGTGCCCGACGTTTATCCGGCCGGGCGCCTGGACAAGGATTCCGAGGGCCTGCTGCTGCTCACCGACGACGGCGCGCTTCAGGCCCGGATCTCGTCGCCCAGATTCAAGCAGCCCAAGACCTATCTGGTACTGGTGGAGCGCGTCCCGGATAAAGCCGCGCTGGAGCGCTTGCGCCACGGCGTCGAACTCGACGGGACGCCGACCCGGCCGGCGACGGTGCGCCGGATTCCGGAACCCGAAAACCTGTGGCCGCGAGATCCGCCGGTGCGTTACCGCAAGAACGTCCCCGATGCCTGGCTGGAGTTGACCATCACCGAGGGCCGCAACCGTCAGGTGCGCCGGATGACCGCGGCCGTCGGCCACCCGACGCTGCGGCTGGTGCGCTCGGCTATCGGCAAATACGCGCTGGACGGCCTGGTGCCCGGCCAATGGCGGCGCGTCGACCCGCCTGAATCTCCATGCGCGTCAAAGGGACGCCGCAGTTAAAATCAGCAGGCCAACCCGATACCCTCGCGACGGAACACAATGACGCCAACGCCCCACCCCATCTCATTCGAGCTTTCGAAAGCTCTGCAGGACTACTGCCTGCGCCATCCCGGTGAAGCCGCCGTTGTCGACCAATTCCGCTCCCTGCTGTCAAATCAGCCCGAATGCTTCGAACGCGGCAATTTCCAGCCCGGCCACGTGACCGGCTCGGCCTGGCTGGTGGATGACTCGGGCGAACACGTGCTGCTCACCCACCACCGCAAGCTAGACGCCTGGCTGCAGCTGGGCGGCCATAGTGAAGGCGATCCGGACACCGCGGCGGTGGCAAGACGCGAAGCCGAGGAAGAATCAGGCCTTGCCGTGGAATTGATCTCGCGCGACATCCTGGACGTCGACGTACATGAAATCCCGGCGCGCAAGGCCGACCCTGCACACTTTCATTTCGACGTGCGTTTCGCCTTCGTCAGTCGCTCCGGTCGCGACTATGTCGTCAGCGACGAATCGCACGACCTGGCCTGGGTGCCCGTGGAGCGGCTGCGCCAATTCACTACCGAGGCATCGATATTGCGAATGGCGCAAAAGTGGACTGAGCTGCGTGCGCAGGTGATGGGCTCCCGAAGCACCGATGCCGATGGCGGGGTACTCTAGATCGAGCATCCAGGATGAGCGGCCAGACGGAAAAATCACCGGGGATTTCCAGCCAGGACAACCACCGCCCGACTGCCCTCGGAAAACTGATGAAGCGCCGGCCGATCATGTTCGCACTGGCCTTCGAAAGCGCGCTGGCGGTGATTGCCCTGTTGCTTGCGCTGATCTTCGGCCTCGAGCCTTGGCTGAAGATCGATTTCGGCGCGAGCGCGCTGGGCCTGTCCATCCTGGCCACCATCCCCATCATCACAGCCGTTCTGGCCCTGATGCAGTTTCGCTGGGGCTGGGTGCAGGCGCTGAGAGGCATCGTCGAAGACCATCTGTTGCCACTTTTCAGCGATGCCGGGCCGGCCGCGGTGTTTGCCGTGGCGCTGGCGGCCGGTATCGGCGAGGAACTGTTGTTCAGGGGCGTGATACAGACGGGGCTGGAAGGTTTGACCGGGCCGTCGATCGCGCTGGCCGTCGCCTCTTTGCTGTTCGGGCTGGCGCACGCATTGACCACGGCTTACTTCGTGCTGACCTGCCTGATGGGGCTTTATCTGGGCTGGCTTTACCAGGCCTCCGGTAACCTGCTGCTCCCGATCACGGTGCATTTCCTTTACGACTGGGTTGTACTCGCCTGGTATCTTCGGGGAACACAGCGCTCTGACTAAGGAACCCAAGCAGACGGCTCAGGCCGCGCGACCAAGCGCCGGCCCGCCTGCGGGCCGGCACCGCGCAAGCGTCTCGAACAGGCCTTTGGGCAGCGTGCAATCCGGGCCCGAACGAATCCGATCCGCCAGCTGATCGCGCACCACCACCGGCACCGGAGACGCGTCGGCATTGTCCACAGCGACTTCCGAATGCGACAGACATACGACCGGCTTCGGATCCGCCGCGACGCCGTGCTGCAATAACCACCTTCGAAGAGAATCGACCTGGGCACGCGCCTGGGGTATGGGATTTTCCACTGCGTTCCAGTTCGGCCGATTGCCGCAGCCACCGCGGCGCGCCAACGGCCAGTGACGTTCTTCAGGCTGCACATAGACGTGGCCGGGGGTGTTCTTGACCTCGACGATCCACAGCCCGGTGGGACCGGCCACGACGAAATCCAGCTCGCGCCAGCCATTGGGCAGTTGGCCGTCGGGCAGCTTCACCCGATTGAACAGCAGGAAGTCGTCGGGCAGCGTCTTGAGCCGCTCCAGGGCGGTGACTTCGCCCTCCACCCCGGCCAGTGCGCCGGCGTCCACCGAACTTCCGCCCGGCATGCCGAGAAAGAACAGCACGCCGGCGCCGACGGCGGCCACGAAAAGCCCGAACTGGGGGCTCATCGAAAACGCTCCGAATGCCAGGAGCGCCAGCAGCGGCAACGCGATCGCCAGCCGGGTCCGGCGCGCACGCCCGGCGGCTTTCAGCTCGGCGCGGTGCCGGACCAGGGGCGGGTACTCGGTTATGAATCTGCAGTCGGCCATGGATGTCAGCGCGCGGGCAGTTGGTATTTGAGGCCGGTCGCGCAGTTGTACAGCACGACCTTCTCGTCCCGATCGATCTCGCCCGACTCGATCATGCGCAACCACGCCGCGTGGGTGGCCGCCCCTTCCGGACACATCAGGATCCCTTCGCCCGATGCGAGCGACTTCCAGGAGCGTTCGATCTCCGCCTCGCTGACGGCAATGGCCCGGCCGCCGGACTCCCGAACCGCGCGCAGGATCAGGAAGTCCCCGACGGCCTGCGGCACGCGAATGCCGGCGGCGACGGTGGACGCGTCCTCCCATCGCCGGGCAAACTCCTCGCCCGCGTCGTATGCGCGCACCATGGGCGCGCAGCCCTCGGCCTGCACCGCGATCATTTTCGGCAACGGGCCCTCGATCCAGCCCAGCTCGCGCATTTCGGCAAACGCCTTCCACATGCCGATCAATCCGGTGCCGCCACCGGTGGGATAAAAAATCGCGTCGGGCAGCTTCCAGCCCCACTGGGCGGCCAGCTCCAGTCCCATGGTCTTCTTGCCTTCCAGGCGATACGGCTCCTTGAGCGTCGAGACGTCGAACCAGCCTTCCTGCTTCGCGCGCTCGGCCAGCAGCTTGCCGCAATCGTCGATATAGCCATCGACCTCCACCACCTCGGCGCCGCACAACCTCGTCTCGTCGATATTCATGCGCGGCGTGTCGGCCGGGCAGTAGACCAGCGACCGCATGCCGGCACGGGTCGCGTAGGCCGCCAGCGCCGCGCCGGCATTGCCGTTGGACGGCATGCAGAGTTTGTTCAAACCCAGTTCGCGCGCCATCGCCACGGCCAGCGCCAGCCCGCGCGCCTTGAACGATCCGGTCGGCAGGCGCCCCTCGTCCTTGACGATCACGTTGGGGCTGGCGTTCAGCGGAATCAGGGGCGTGTCGATTTCACCCAGCCGCGGCACACGATCGAAGTCGCCGGGCGGAAGAAGTTCGCGCCACTTGTAGAAGCCGCCGGCGCGCGCAGCCACTTCGTCGCGGTCCACGGCGACAGCCACGTCGGCCAGCCGATATCTGACCAGCAAAGGCCGACCGGCATCGGAAAGCCGATAGACCTTCCCGGCGTTATAACGGGTGCCGTCGAGGCTGCATTCGAGGTGTGAAACGTACGGGTTCATCGGCAGTCGTACCGGCTGTTCGGTGGAATCCATCAGCACGGAGCATAGCAGTCGTCGCGCAACACGTTGACGCGGCGTCCCATGAGCTGGCTATTTCGACCGGCAACCCCGCTTCAGAGGCCGGTAGACGAGCGCCCGCGCACCATGCCCATGACCTGGCCCATGTCCAGCGTTTGCGCCTTCTGCTCGATCTGCGGCAGGTATTCGGCCTGCATCTGCTTGGCCGGGCCCAGCGTTTCCTGGAAGGTGGTGCGCAGCAGTTCGGTGCTCATCTGCCGGCCGCCGGCATAGTAGCGCCGGGCGACCTGTCCCAGCGCATAGGTGGTGGCGAACGAAAACGCCATGCCGGTGGCGGTGCGACCCAGCCGGCCCACCCCCCGGCCGGCGGCCGCCCGGAAAAGACCGCCTATCAGTTTGCGGCCGAACTGCTCGATGTATTGCGAGGTCATGCCGACGCCCAGCGTGGCCAGGAGCTCCTTGATGTGGCCGCGGTCCAGTTCGACACCGTGGCGCTGACCGATCTCGTAGACCATCTTGATCTGCAGCGGAATGACCGCCATCGACGCCCACGACTGCGGCAGGATTTCCAGCGCGCCGTTGAGGATCGAGTAATTCAGGATGGACTTGTCGATCGCCGCCTCGTCCACCTCGGTCGGTGCTTGCGACGCCGAAGCGGTGGCGGGCACCGTTTCGGGCGCCGCCGCCTCGGTCATTTCCACGACCTGTTCGGCCTCGCGCTCGACTTCGTCGGCCTCCGAAGAATCCAGCCCAAGCAGTCCGCGCAGCCGGTCGAGGAACTCACGCTCGGCATCCACGGTCCGGCCGTCGGCGTCGCAGACGCCGACCGCAAGCTCGTAGGCCAGGTGCTTTTCGCCTGGCTCGGTCAGCGCCGCCGTTGCATCCTCGAGCGAAACGCGCTTGAGCAGCACGTCCTGGTAGACGCGACGCGCGTCCGGGCCATCGCCGTCGGCGGCCAGCGTTTCCGCAATTCTCCGGAATTCCTCGCGCTCTGCCTCGTGCTTGCCGCCGTCGGCGAACGCCGCGTGCAGGGTAATGGCGAGAATGGCGGCGTCGCGGTCGAGTATCGTCGTCATGCAGTGCTCCGGGAATCGGCGGGATGATCTTCGGTAATGGTGACCGGCTCGGGCGCGTTCAAGTCGAATCCGCGCAAAATCCGGCCGATCGCCGTCGGAACCGGTGCGTTACCGCGGTCGGTAGCGCGGCCCGATGGTCAGCCCGGGCCGCTCGTCGTCCCAGACCATGCCGGCAATCTTCCATTCGCCGTCGACTCGGTAAAACTGGATGCTGTTGATCCCCCGCTTCAGAAGACGAGTTCCCTCGGCGTCCTCGTAGGCTTCGTAGGTACTGAAGGCGTGCGCGATATTGCCGAACACCTCGACTACGTTGTGGATCTCCACCTCGTAAAAGTCCCGTCCGGCCATCTTGCGTTCGAAGTTTTCCGCGTAGTCGGCGGCGCGGATGATCTCGGGCGACGGCTCTCCGGCCGCATCGACGTTCGTCCGTATCATGTGCGCCTGCGGCATGAAAAGCTCGGCTTCGCGCGCCCAGTCGCGCTGCTTGTCGCCTGGCCCCGAAACCAGCGCGTAAAGCTCGGTGATCATTGCCCGAATCTGTTCTGTGTCGCTCATGCCGATTCCTGAATTCAGTGGATTACGGATCATGGAAGCATAGCGGCGCCGCCACGGCAAGTTCCAGAGATACGAAAAAGCCCCCGGAAATCGGGGGCTTCTGATAGATCTTTAGGCGTGTTCGAAGTTACGCAGAGAAATGCGCTTTGAGCTTCTTCATCGCCACGGCCTCGAGCTGACGGATACGCTCTGCCGAAACACCGTACTTGTCGGCGAGCTGCTGCAACGTGATCTTCGGGTCGATCAGCCAGCGCGACTGGATGATGTCCTTGGAACGATCATCGAGCTCGTCCATGCCTTCGAACAGGACTTCGTGGTAATGATCCTCGAGATCCTCGCTCTCGGCGGCCAGGTCCGGCGAATCGGAATGACTTTCGAGAAAGGCGGCCGGCGCCAGATACGGCTTGTCGTCATCGTCATCGGATGTCAGGTCGAAACCGACATCCTGACCGGATAATCGGGATTCCATTTCCATGACCACTTCGGGCTTGACGTTGAGGTCATTGGCGACCCGGTTGACCTCTTCCTGGTTCAGCCAACCGAGGCGTTTTTTCGACTTGCGCAAATTGAAGAACAGCTTGCGCTGCGCCTTTGTGGTCGCAACCTTGACGATGCGCCAGTTGCGCAACACGAATTCATGGATTTCGGCACGAATCCAGTGCACGGCAAACGACACCAGCCGCACGCCCTGGTCGGGATCGAATCGCTTGACGGCCTTCATCAAACCGATATTACCTTCCTGGATGAGGTCGCCCAAAGCCAGACCGTAACCGGAATACCCGCGCGCGACGTGCGCCACGAAACGGAGATGCGACATGACCAGCATGCGCGCCGCGTCCAGATCTTCTTCCCCGTGAAAGCGACGGGCAAGACTCTGTTCCTCTTCGAGGGTAAGCACCGGGATGCGGTTGACTTCCTGCATGTACGCATCCAGGGAGCCGGTACCGGCCGGGGCCAACAGATGACTTGGTACAAGATCCTTCGACATTCGATGCTCCTGTGAATCAATACAATAAGTATATCAAGATTACTTGATTTTTTCAAATCAGGATCAATCTGGTCCTGTATTGCTGCTGAAAGTTCTGAACGCAGTTTTGCAGGGAAGTTCCGTGTGCCCTCATAGCGCGTCCGGCATCTCGATCACGGGTTAATGCGAGCCAGCTGCCGGGAAACCGCGATCCACGCGCCGACGATGCCCAGAGCGCCGCTTCCGGCCAGCATCAAGCCCAGCATCTGCGCAGAAGGGGCGGCCATCTGCCCCGATGCACCATAGGTGGCTGCAAGCGCCTCTACCGGCCCTCTGAGCATCCATAGCCCCGCATGCACGACCAGCCATGCCAGCATCGCGCCACCAAGCCCCATCCACAAACCGGAATACAGAAACGGCCGGCGGATGTAACCCGGCGTGGCCCCCACCAGGGCAAGAATCTCTATTTCCTCCCGCCTGCGCTGGATCTCGGTTCGAATGTTGTTGGAGATCACGAACAGCACGCTCGCGGCAAACAGCGCCGCCAGCAGGATCACTAGCCGCGAAAACACCCCCAGTATTGCGTCCAGCCTGCGCACCCAGTCGAGATCCACGACTACCATGTCGACCCGCTCGGCCCGGCGCAGCCGTTGTGCCAACTCGGCGATGTCGACGGTTGAGTTCGGCGTCACTTCCAGCACCCACGGCAGCGGCACGTCGCCGACGTCGAAACGATCCAGCCCGGTGGCGCCCGCCAGCCCGCGCATGCCCGTGTCCGGGCTGATCGGGTCCACCGCCAGTATGTTGCGCCAGCTCGAGAGTCGCGAAGCTACCCGCCGTGCCCCGTCCTCGTCGGCATCCAGTTCGAGGAAAACGCTGATGCTGTCGAGCCGGTCCAGGTTGTCGTGCACTGCCTCGAGGTTGACCAACGCGGTATTCAAGCCCAGCGGCAGGGTGAGCGCGATGGCCAGCACAACGATGGTCAGCATGCTGGTGACCGGATTGCGCACCAGCGTGCCGACCGACGACAGCAGGCTGTATGCGTGGCGGCGCGCCCAGGCGCGCAGATCGCCGCGACCGCTGTGGTCCTTCCTGCTCATGCGCCTGCTCCGCCGGAACTGCGGTCGTCGACCATGCAGCCGGATTTGAGCACCAGGGTACGTCGGCCCAGGCGCTCGACCAGGTCCAGGTCGTGGGTAGCGATCAGCACTGTGGTCCCAAGCTCGTTCAGCGTACAGAACAGCCGCATCAACTCCTCGGATAGCTCGGGATCGAGATTGCCGGTGGGTTCGTCGGCCAGCAGGACGGGCGGCTTGGCGATCATTGCGCGCGCGATGCCGACGCGCTGCTGCTGCCCCCCGGAAAGCGCCGGGATCAGCGTGTTTTCCTTGTCGAGAAGGCCGACCAGATCGAGTGCGGCGCGCACCCGCCGCCTGATTTCACTCCAGGAAAAGCCCGCGATCAGCAGCGGCAGCGCGACGTTGTCGAGCACCTTGCGGTCGGTCAGCAGCTTGTGGTCCTGGAATATCACGCCGACCTTTCGCCGCAGTTTCGGGATCTGCCGTGACGAGACACGCCCGATGTTCTTGCCGTCGAACAGCACCTGGCCGCGGCTGGGGCGCTCCAGCACCGCGATCAGGCGCAGCAGGGTGCTCTTTCCAGCGCCGGAATGGCCGGTAAGAAAAGCCATCTCGCCGCGCTCGAGCTCGAAGTTGACGTCCGACAGCGCCTGCACGCCGCCCGGGTACCGCTTGGCCACGTGCTCGAACCTGATCATGACAACAATTGGCTCATGTTCATGATCGGCAGAAGAATCGCCAGCACGATATAGAGCACCACCAGCCCCACCAGCAGGATAAGCGCCGGCTGAAGCACGGCCATGAGCACCTGTCCGGCGTCCTCCAGGTCCGATTCCTGAAGTTCGGCGGCGTGCTCGAGCATGTCGCCGAGTTCGCCCGCCTGCTCGCCGCCGTGGATCAACCGGCGGGTGAGCGGCGGCAGCCACTCGATAGGCTGCACGGCGGCCGATATCGATGCGCCTTCGCGAACGCGAGCCGCAGCTGCTTCGAGATCGGCGCGAACCTTGCGGTTCGAAACGACTTCCGACGCCGCATTCAGCGCTTCCACGGCCGGCACCGAACTGCTGACAAGTATCGCCAGCGTGCGCGCGAACAGCGCCGCTGCCTGCGCCCGCACCAATCCGCCCGCCAGCGGCAGCTTCAACAACGCACGATCGACCCGCATGCGCGGACCCGGCAGCCTCAGCAATGCGGCGGCCCCGAGTACAAGCACCACCAGAATCAGCACGACCAGGAAACCATAACTGGATACGAATGAAGAAATCTCGAGCAGGCTACGGGTCAACAGCGGCAATTGCTGGCCGGAATACTCGAACACGCTGACCACCCGCGGCACGACGAAGCCCAGCAGCCCCCAGACCACGCCCAGCGAAATCAGCGCCAGCAGCAGCGGATAGACGAGCGCCACCGAAACACTGCGCGCAAGTGCCAGGCGGCGTTCGGCGTGACGCGCCAGCCGGGCGATCACCGAATCGAGCTTGCCGGCCTGCTCGGCGGCGGCAATCGAACGGGTATACATCGCCGGAAACAGCGCCGGCTGCTCGGCCATGGCGTCCGACAGCGACTGGCCTTCCAGCACCCGAGCCCGGATCGCGGCGAGGGGGCGATTGACGCGCCTTGAATCGGATTGATCAGCCGCCAGCGACAACACTTCCTCCAGCGGCAGACCCGCCTTGAGCAACGCCGCCATCTGGCGCAGGATCAGCGCGCGCTCGCGGCCCATGCGCGCACCGCCGCGGCCGGCGGCCGCAGCTCTGGTGACCGGGTGAACGTCAAGCGGCACCAGGCCGCGCTCCCGCAGCTGCTGGCGCGCCATGCGGGCGGTGTCGGCCTGCACCACGCCACCCACCTGGCGGCCGTTGTCCATCGCCTGGTATTCAAACGCTGCCATCGGCCCCTCCCGAACGAATGACGTCCGACTCGGCGAACAGTTCGCGGATTGGATCGTGCATATACCCCGGTCGACCGTGCTTGCGTTCGCTCAAGTCGACCGTGGCGCGTGCCAGCGCCATGAACAGATCGTTACCGGCCACCCCAGGAGTGCACGCAAGCTTTTCGCAGACGGCCAGGTCGCCCCGCTCGATGGGCCCGGTCAGGGCCTGCACCGGTCCGACGCGCTCGATATTGGCAAGACCGGCCCGCTGCAACGCCACGATGACCTTGAGCGCCTGCTCAGGTGCCAGCCCGGCCGATTCGGCGAGCCCCAACGCCAGATCGTCGAGAACGTTGAGGAAGTTGCTGGCGGTAATCGTTGCCGCGTGGTAGCGCCGCTTGTCGACCGGACTGAAACGCAGGGTTTCCGCCCCGATGCCGGCAAACGCGGGCAACACCCGATCCAGCGCCCGGTCGTCGCCCTCCCCCAACGCATAGCTGCCGGAAAAGGTTTGGATCGCACGTGCAGGATCGCTGAAAGGGCATACCGGATGCACCGAGGCGACGGGGCAGCCGATAGGCCGCAGCACTTCGGCCGACTCGGCGCCGGAGACGTGAAACACCAGCGCTGGGCCGGCCTGCGCGTCACCCGTTGTTTCGCCAAGCGTCTCGGCAACCGTCTCGGCATTCGGCGCCAGCCGGCTGTCCGGCACGGCCAGCATCAGCCAGTCTTCAGCATCGATGCTGCCCAGCGTTTCGGCTGCGCTGCCCTGGCCGATGAATTCAACCGCACGCTGCGCGCTTTCGACGCTGCGGTTGACCACCTGGCCGATCGAGAACGTGCCGGCATCCGCCCATAACCTGGCCAGGCTTCGCCCGACCCGGCCACAACCGACGATGTGCAGCGTCAACGCCACGGGTCGCCGGGCTCCCGCCATGGTTCGCCGGGATCGTCTTCGGGCGGCTCCTCGTCTTCCCACTCGTAGCGTTTCATCGGCGGCTGGTCCCAGTCGCGGTAGCGCAGTGCCATTCCGATTCCCAACACCAATCCGCTGGCGTGCAGCTCCCAGCTCATGGTGGGTCCGGCCGGCAGCACGCCCCAGATCATCGAGCCGTACATGAACCAGACCACCAGTGCCGCGCCGATCGACCGCATGTCGCGACGAATCACGCCCGAGATGAACACGAAGGCGAGCAACCCGTATATGACGCCGCTGGCGCCGATATGTACGCTGCTTCGGGCAAATATCCAGGCCAGCAGTCCGGAGCCGATCCAGATCGCGGGTAGCGCGCGCAGCGCAGAATTCGGGTACAGGAACAGCATCATCGTGCCGCCGATCAGCAGCGGCAGCGTGTTGGACACAATATGGCCCAGGTTGTAGTGCAACAGCGGCGTGGTGACCAGGCCCACCAGGCCGATGCCTTCGCGTGGTATCAACCCGTAACGAATCAGGCCGATGCGCGTGAACTGGTCGAACACGAATACCGACCACATCACGACCAGGAAGCCGGCGACGATCTTCAGCGCAAGCAGGAAGTTTCGTCCGGCGCGCGGCGACGTACTGTACTCGGGGTCCGGGACGTGCACCCGCATCAGGCATCGTCACCGGGCGGGGCCCGGCGCTGCTCGAGGGGCGCGGCGATCGCGGCGCGGGTGCGCGCACACATCTCGGTTACGGCTTCATCGATCGGCCCCCTGCCCGGCTGGATAGGCGGATGTATGACAAGCCTGGCGCAGCCCGGGCGGATGCGCCAGGATCCCGGCGCCAGAAGCTCCCGGGTACCGACCACGGTCATCGGCAATACCGGCAGGTTCCGGTCGACAGCGACCCTGAAAGCGCCCTTGCGAAACTTGATCAACTCGCCGTTACGGCTGCGCGTTCCTTCGGGAAAGAACAGCACGCCGGTACCCGGCGGCAACCGACCCACGGCGTCGTTGATCGCCTTCCTGGCCTGCTCGGGGTTGGCTCGGTCGATGAAGATGTGCCCGATGGCACGGCAGCCCTGGGCAATGAACGGCAGCTTGCCGATCTCGGCCTTCATGACCCAGCGCAGATCCAGCCCACAGAAACCATAGATCAACGGAATATCGTACTGGCTCTGGTGATTGGCCACCACCACGTAACTCTGGTCGGGATCGATGTGCTCGGCACCCTCGATCTCGACACGCATTGGCGTCAAGTAAGCGATGAATCGCGCCCAGCGCGCGGCCACGCCGAGGTTGGCCTGGCGCTGCAGACCGAATGCGCACATCGCGATGGCGGCCAGCGCTCCCGCAACGGTAAAGATTGCAGCGGCCGGAATGAGTACCAGCCACTGCCACAACGGGTAAATCGCCAGCAACCAGTGCTCGAAGGCACCGGGCGCGCGCGAAGCCGCATCGATTCGACTGCTTTCTTCCATGCCGCGATTCTAACCCGCGCGAACATCGTGCCCCGACCCTGCGCAGGCTGTCGGGACCTTGTGTGCTTCAACCATGACGGAGATACGCCAGCAGCGCCCGAAACTCGTCGGCCGGGAGTTCGTCGCGAAACAGGAAGATGCGCCGGGTCAGCCCGTCGGGGGCAACCAGCTTGAGCGCAACGAACCAAGCGGTGACAGCCTCTCCGGTCAGGGTGCCGCGCATACCGTCAAGCGACGGACTCGCGCTTCGGTCGATCCTGATGGCGTGGGTCCAGGGGCGGGTCAGACTGAGGTAGGCCGCCAGCACGACGGCCAGCGCGAGCAGAATCCCGCCTGCTGCCGGCAGGCCCGAAATCAGGATGGAAACAACGGCAAGAAGAGAGATGAACGCGACTGCCAGCGGTCTGATGCGACCGCGGCGCGTGCGCAATTCAGTCGCCAAACCCGGTCCTGCCGCCGGTTTCGGCCGGATCGACGACCTCCTTGACAATGCCCGCCAGCTCCGGGTCGTCAGGCGTCGACCGACCCATGCACCAATCCCAGAGCTGATCGTCCTCGCAGCCCAGAAGCCGCTCGAAGCACGCGCGGGCGGAAGGATCGGCCGCAGGCCAGCGCTCGACCAGCCAGCGCTCAAGCAGCGTATCGAGTTCGCGCATGCCGCGGCGGCACCGCCAGCGAAGGCGCGACGTCGTGGTGATATCCCGGTTGACCTGTTCCGCTGGCATAGAGAAACGCCGCCTACATCCCCTGGCGCGCCAGCATCATCTTCTTGATTTCGGCAATCGCCTTGGCCGGGTTCAGGCCCTTGGGGCAGGTCTGGGCGCAGTTCATGATCGTATGGCAGCGATAGAGCTTGAATGGATCCTCCAGCTCATCGAGTCGTTCGCCGGTGGCCTCATCGCGCGAATCGACCAGCCAGCGGTACGCCTGCAACAGCACGGCCGGACCAAGATAGCGGTCGCCGTTCCACCAGTAGCTCGGGCACGATGTAGTGCAGCACGCGCACAGGATGCATTCGTAGAGGCCGTCGAGATACTCTCGGTCTTGGGGCGTCTGCAACCGCTCCTTGTCCGGTGGCACCGGGCTCTGGGTCCGGATCCACGGCCGAATCGACGCGTATTGAGCGTAGAAGTGCGTCAGATCGGGCACCAGATCCTTGATCACCGGCATGTGCGGCAGCGGGTAAAGCTTGACGTCGCCCTTGATCTCGTCGATGCCCTTGGTGCACGCCAGGGTATTGACGCCGTCGATGTTGAACGCACAGGAACCGCAGATGCCCTCGCGACATGAACGCCGGAAAGTCAGCGTGGGATCCATCTCGTTCTTGATCTTGATGATCGCGTCCAGCACCATCGGGCCACAGTCGTCGAGATCGACGTCGTAGCTGTCCATTCGCGGATTCTGACCGCTGTCCGGATCCCAGCGATAAATGCGGAACGTCTTGATGTTGGTTGCACCGTCGGGGGCCGGGTAGTGCCCGCCCTTGGTGATGCGCGAGTTCTTCGGAAGTCTGAATTCAGCCATTTCGCTACCGTTGTTTCGGAGTGTCGTGCGTTGTCGATGCCGCGCGTATCAGTAGGTCCGCTTCTTGGCGGGTACCACTTCGACGTCGTCGGACAGCGTGTACATGTGCACCGGGCGATAGTCGATGCTGGTGGTGCCCTTGTCATCAAACCAGATCAGGGAGTGTTTCATCCAGTTCTCGTCGTCGCGGTCCGGATGGTCCTCGTGGGCATGCGCGCCGCGACTTTCCTTGCGATTCTCAGCCGAGATCATGGTCGTGACCGCATTCCCCAGCAGATTGCGAAGCTCCAGGGTCTCGACCAGGTCGGAATTCCAGATCAGCGAGCGATCGGAGACCTTGACGTCGTCGAACATCCCGCGCACTTCGCTGATGCGGTCGACGCCCTGCTTGAGACTGTCATTGGTCCGGAACACCGCCGCGTCTTCCTGCATGACGCGCTGCATGCGATCGCGGATTTCGGCGGTCGAATTCTCGCCATCGGCATTCCGTATACGGTCGAACTCCCCGACAAGCCCATCGACGATGCCTTCGGAAAGCGTCGGATGCGACTGGTTGGGCTTGAGATTCGCGCCGCATTTCTTGGCGACAGCGCGGCCAAACACGATCAGGTCGAGCAGCGAGTTGGAGCCCAGACGGTTGGCGCCGTGCACCGATACGCAGGCAGCCTCGCCGATTGCATATAACCCCGGCACGATCGAATCCGGATCACCGTCCTTGAGCGTGACCACTTCGCCATGGTAATTGGTCGGGATGCCGCCCATGTTGTAGTGCACGGTCGGCAGTACCGGAATCGGTTCCTTGGTCACGTCCACGTCGGCAAAGATACGGGCCGTCTCGGCAATGCCCGGCAGGCGCTCGTTGATGACTTCAGGCCCCAGGTGCTGCAGATTGAGGTGGATATGATCGTTGTTCGCGCCCACCCCGCGCCCCTCGCGGATTTCTATGGTCATGGATCGCGAAACGACGTCGCGCGAAGCCAGGTCCTTGGCGTTCGGCGCATAGCGCTCCATGAAACGCTCCCCGTCAGAGTTGGTCAGGTAGCCCCCCTCGCCCCGCACGCCCTCGGTGATCAGGCAGCCGGCGCCGAAGACGCCGGTCGGGTGAAACTGGACGAACTCCATGTCCTGCAACGGCAATCCGGCGCGCAGCACCATGCCGTTGCCGTCGCCGGTGCAGGTGTGCGCCGAAGTGGCCGACATATAAGCGCGTCCGTAGCCGCCGGTTGCCAGGATCACCGCATGCGCCCGAAACAGGTGAAGCGTACCGGTGGCCAGGTCCCAGGCGAGCACGCCGCGACAAACGCCGTCGTCATCCATCACGAGATCGATGGCGAAATACTCGATGAAGAACTGCGCTTCATGCTTGAGCGACTGCTGGTAGAGCGTATGCAGGATGGCATGGCCGGTCCGGTCGGCCGCGGCACAGGTGCGCTGCGCGGTGCCCTCGCCGAAGTGCGTCGTCATGCCGCCAAACGGGCGCTGGTAGATCTTGCCCTTCTCGGTGCGAGAAAACGGGACGCCGAAATGCTCGAGTTCGATGACCGACGGGATCGCCTCGCGGCACATGTATTCGATCGCATCCTGGTCGCCCAGCCAATCGGACCCCTTGATGGTGTCGTACATGTGCCAGCGCCAGTCATCCTCGCCCATGTTGCCGAGCGCGGCGCTCATGCCACCCTGCGCGGCGACCGTGTGCGAGCGCGTCGGGAACACCTTTGTGACACAGGCAGTGTTCAAGCCGGTTGCGGCAAGACCCATGGTTGCGCGAAGGCCGGCACCGCCGGCGCCGACGACGACCACGTCGTATTCATGCTTTTCGATGTTGTAGCTGTGAGACATTCAGGTTCCAGCGATTATTGTTCAGATTCTTGGCATTTCGATCGGCAGAGCACCGGGCTCTGGCGGGTTTTCACTCGACAAGGCCAGCCTCGAGTAAGCGCCTGCAATCAGCGGTCGATCTCAACCGGTAAAGGCCACTTTCAGGATCGCAACCATTGAAACGATCGCGCCGACCAGCGCCGCGGCGGCTACCAGGACCTGGAGCGCGACTTCCACTGCCCGCTGGTGCACGTAGTCTTCGATGACGACCTGCATGCCGAGTCGCGCGTGATAGAACGTCGAACCCACCAGCAGAACTGCCATGGAAGCATTCCATGGCGACGCAATCCAGTTGCGGGCTGCGGTGTAGTCGGCGCCCACAAGCACAGCCAGTGTCCAGATCAGCCAGATAGTCAGCGGCACAAGCAAAATCGCGCTGAAGCGCTGAGCCCACCAGTGGTGAACCCCGCTACCGGCCGAGCCGTGATTGATAGCTCTTTCAAGCGGGTTGCGCAGCGCTTTCATAACAAACCTCCCCAGACGACTGCCGTCAGGACAAAGGCCAGAATAACCACCATCCATCCGCTGGCACGCGCCGGCTTGAGCTCCAGCATGGTCCCGGTATCCCAAAGCAGATGGCGGATGCCGTTTAGCAAGTGGTAGAACAGCGCCAGGGTCCAGCCGACAAGCGCAATCAGCATCAAAGGCGTCGACATCAAACCGATCATCGACTCATAGGCCTGTTCGCCCTGCGCAAGCGCCACCAGCCAGACCACCATGAGGACGGTACCGATGCTCAGCAACACCCCGGTTACTCGATGCAGAATCGATAGCACCGAAGTCCACTGTGGCCGGTAAATCTGAAGATGAGGCGATAACGGGCGTTGATTGGTTTCCATTCTCAAAAATCCATGGTTCGGTTCAGTGCTTTCGCATTCGGATGTTACACGTGATCGGCGGCTTCAAGCCCGAATTCAGAAGTCGATGCAACGGCCGTTCTTTTCCCAATCGCCATAGCGAACCGGATCCGGGCCCTTGCGCCCGCCGATCTCACGTGGCTGCTGGGCGGGGTCTTTCGGTCGATCGGGATGCTCGGCATCGCCATCGCTACCGCACGATTCATGCCTTTCCGGCTGCGAATCATGCTGATCGCCGCTGGCGGGGGCGGCTTCTGACGGGTTGCATACAGGTTCGGTATCATTCATGACTGCTTATTTTACCGATATGGTGTGATCGGATGTCACAGCTTGACCACATTCCTTCAATTCGTCTGCGCGCAATCGAGGTGACCGGACCCGACGCCATTGCTTTCATGCAATCGCAATTGACCATCGACGTCGCGGCGATCGCCGATTCGCGGTTGCACCCGGCTGCGTGGTGCAGCCCCGACGGACGCGCCGATGCGGTGCTTCTGATTGGCGTCGACGGCGACCGGGTCTGGCTGGTATTGCCCGAAGCGCTGGTGGCGCCCACGCTCAAGCGCGCACGCATGTTCAGCATCGGTCGAAAGGTGGCGCTCGAACGAGACGTCGCTGCGTATCCGGCCGTTGCACCCCCCTCGCAAGAACAACAGGCACTCGAGCTGGCCCTGGACCCGGACCGCTCGCTGCTGCTGGGAAAACCCGGCGATGACGCAGGAAACGGCGCGGAAGGGCTGTCGGACCAGTGGCTGCAGGCCGACATCGAATGCGCGATGGCATGGATACTGCCCGCGACCGCGGGGGCGTACCTGCCGCAAATGCTGGGGCTGGACGCGCTCGGCGGGCTCAGTTACAAGAAGGGATGTTTCCCGGGCCAGGAAGTCATCGCGCGGGTCCACTACCGGGGCCGGGTCACGCGTCGAACGGCGCGATTTCGCCTGGCCGCCGATTCGCCGCCCCCACCGGGCCGCGAATTCAAGCTTGCCGAAAAACCAGCCCAGGTGCTTTACGCGGTCGCTGAGCCAGGACAGCCGGGAAGCGCGATCGGTCTCGCTGTGGTGGCGGCGGAAGCCGAAGACAGCGCAAAAATCACTATTGGTTCACACACGGGAACGCTGTTCTGAGGAAATATCTTTGTGCTAATATTCGAACCAATAATTGAATTTTCCATCAATGACTTACGAGAAAAACTTCAACAAGATAAATGGATGGGGTAGACAAAAAGATGAACGATTGTCATGACTGTCGTCAGAACCGTATGCAGGGAAATGTCCGCAACGCGCTGTGGGCAGTGCTTGCACTGTTTGCTTCGTCCATAACCTTTGGCCAGGTTGCGGCCGAACAGGATTCAGCGGCGCAGGCCGACAACCCCGAAACGACATCGGAAGTGCCGGTGCAATCGCTGACCGGTCCACTCGAGCTCCTGGTGAACCCGGAATATCCCCCTGAACAGGCACGCCTCGTCTACCAACCTCTGGTCGACTACCTCAACGATTCGACCGGACTGGAAATCACGCTGACGGTCGATCGCAATTTTCATCGTTACTGGCTCAATGCCAAGCGCAATGAAGTACCGCCCCTGATCCTCGAAGACGCGCACATGGCGGCCTGGAGGATGGTCAATTTTGATTACCAGCCGCTGGTCGCGCCGGCCTCGCCGACAATGTTTTCGCTGCTGACCACCGGCGCACTGGCCGACGACAGCCTCGACGATTTCGTCGGACGCAGGATTGCAAGCCTGCCTTCGCCAAGCCTCGGCTACCTGATACTGGCCGACTGGTTCGACAATCCGCTGCAGCAGCCCCTCATCCTGTCAACCGCCACGTCCTGGCTGGATGCCGTCGAAATGGTGTTCTCGGCCGAAGCCGATGCCGCCATTGCGCCCGACAATCTGGTTGCGCGTTACCCCAACCTGTATCCGGTGGAGACTTCAACGGAGTTTCCCGGTCTGACGCTGTCGGCTTCGCCCGACGTGCCCCCGGATCTGCGCCAGACGCTGATTGACGCGATGACGGCACTGCATGAGGACGAGACACATCACGCTGCGCTGTTCGAACTGGATATCGACCGCTTTGTGTCGGTCGACCCGGAGGACTACGAAGGCCTGGACGAATGGCTTTCGACGATCTTCTCGCTTTAGAAGAAACGCCGGAGCAGTCAGGCGTTCTGTTTCGGTCGGGCCACGATATAGGCGATCCAGCCTGCGTCTGCGTCGCCCCGCTCGCTCGGGCTGTAGATCCCATCACCCTCCCCGGTTTCCTCGTCCGTGCCTTCCCAGTAAATCGTGGCGGATCCGGCGCCGGCTTCCAGCAGCAATTCACGAACCTCCGGTAGCGTCCATAGTCGCCAGTGATATACAAAGGCATCGCGCATCTCGGAACTGTCCGGAAACTCAAAATGAATCTTGCACGTCATGTGCTGGTTGATCGGGTTGAATTCGGCCTGATCCCAGACGTAGGTGAAGTCATCGTGCTCGGTGCGCTCCTCGAGTTCCTGGTGCGCCTCGTAGCCGCCGAAGGCATCCAGAAACAGCACGCCGTCCGACTTGAGAGCTGCAAGCGCCGCACGAAAGTAATCGCGTAGCCGAGGCCGGGTAGTAAACAGGTAATAACTGAAGTTCATTGCCAGCACCGCGTCGACCGGATCGGTCGGCGTATCCAGCACGTCGCCCCGGATCAGACTGACCCGCTCGCGCGCACCCTTTTTCAGCCCGGCAACGTGATGCTCGCGGCCCCACTGCAGCGTGTCCTCGTCCAGGTCTACGCCCACTGCCGTGTGATCCCGGCCGGACGCCACCCAGGCGCAGGCCGTGTTGCCGGTCCCGCAGAAGTCCTCGCGAATCGATTTCAGTCTTCGTCCGGTCAGTTCCTGGAACGTCTCGGAAACGAAATCCAGCTCCGACTCCGTATCCTGAACGCTCGCCTCGTAATACTCGTGCCGATCGGCCCGAGCGGCCATGGAGCCCTTCTTCTTGTCTTTCACGCTTGCCATTTCCTTCCTTCGAATCGATTTAATACAAAACCACCGGCATAGACGCCTGCCAGCACAATTCGGCGCTGAGGGCCGCTGAGCGCGCGGCTGTCGTCGGCCGCCGGAGCGCAGCGACCGCAGTGCACAATTCAAGTGCATGAGGATCGCGAGCACCGCCGGACGCCGACAGCCGTGTGCTCAGCGGCCATCAGGGTCGAATTGCGGGCCACGCGGATTGGAGGTATATAACCATCGACCAGATTGTCAACACCGCAGCAACCAGCAGCAGGATCTTTCCGATCATCAGCACCGGCAAGCCCAGCAGCGGGTCGCCGTAGAGCAGGAAGCCGATTGCAACCATCTGGAAGATGGTCTTGGACTTGCCGACATGAGAGACCTTGACCAGGGCACGTTTGCCCAATTCGGCCATCCATTCTCGAAGCGCCGAGATCGTGATCTCACGTCCCATGATCACTGCTGCGGCGATCGCGATCATGACCTCGGGATGACGTTGCACGATAAGGATCAGAGCCACGGCGACGATCAGCTTGTCTGCCACCGGATCCAGGAACGCTCCGAACGGGCTGGTCAGGCCGTAGCGCCTGGCAATCCAGCCATCCGCCCAGTCAGTGATGCCGGCGGCGATGAATATACCCACAGCGAGTTCGTTGGACCAGGGGTACGGCAGGAAGAACGCCACGACCAGCACCGGAATCATCACGATGCGCAACAGCGTCAGGATTGTTGGAAACGTGATTGACAAGCGGCTGGCCGGACGGCTGATTCAGGCGTTATGGTACGCGTTTTTTACCCCGGTCTGCATGGAACCTGCCCGGGACGAGCTGTCATTTTCGCAGGTGCTGGTAGATCGCTTCGGCCAATTGCGTGTTGATACCGTCGACCCGGCTCAGTTCTTCGATCCCGGCAGCGCGCACACCCTTCAGCCCGCCGAAGTGATTGAGCAATCTCTGACGCCGGCGCGGGCCGACGCCCGGAATCTTTTCCAGCGGCGACTCGGTCGATTTCTTCTGCCGTCGGCGCCGGTGGCCGTGGACGGCGAAGCGGTGCGCCTCGTCACGGATGCGCTGAGCCAGGAGCGAGGCGGGATGATTGGGTCCGGGCACGGCTTCGCGCCGGTCCATCACCCATGTTTCGTGCCCGGCCCGTCGCGCCGGTCCCTTGGCAATGCCGACGACCGGCAACTGATCCAGACCCAGTTCGGCCAGCACCATTCGGGCGCGGTCGGACTGGCCGCGACCGCCGTCGATCAGAACCAGGTCGGGAAGCGACTCCGGGTCTTCGCTCAGCACGCGTCGATACCGCCGCTCCAGCGCTTGCTGCATTGCCGCGTAATCGTCGCCGGGTTCGATGTTCTCGATGTTGAAATGGCGGTAGAGCTTGCGTTGCATGCCGGCCGGGGTATGCACCACGCAGGAGGCGACCGTCTCGGTGCCGGAAATGTGGCTGATGTCAAAGCACTCGATTCGCTCGGGAGGCGCCTCCAGCTTCAGCAATTCGGCCAGCGAAGCCAGCTCCTTGCCGATTTGGTCGCTCTCGTCGCGTCGGCGTCGCAGGGCGTCGCGCGCGTTGGTCTCGGCCATCTCGCGCCACTGGCGACGCTCGCCGCGAACCTTGCCGGAAATCCGGATCTTGCGGCCGCGTCGCTCGGCCAACGCCTGTTCGAGCACTTCGACGTCTTCGGGCGCGGGACTTGCAATGATCTCGGCCGGGGGAAGACGCTCGGCATAATATTGACCGAGGAACTGCGCCATGACCCGGCTTGGTGGGGCATCCGGGTCCACGTTGGAGGGGAAGAATGTGCGTCCGCCTACGTTTCGGCCGGCCCGGAATTCGACCACCTGCGCGGCCGCGGCCCCACCTTCGACAGCAAGCGCGATGACGTCCAGTTCCTCGGCGCCGTCAGTGACGAACTGTCCTCCCTGGATATTGCGAATGGCCTGGACGCGGTCGCGCAGAAGCGCGGCGGTCTCGAAATCCAGCGCCTCGCTGGCCTGGCGCATGCGCTCGCCGAGGTGCTCGATGACGGCGTCGTTCTCACCTTTCAGAAAGGCCCGGGCCGCCTCGACGTCACGCGCATAGTCGTCGTGGTCGATATAGTCCACACACGGTGCGCTGCAACGCTTGATCTGGTATTGCAGGCACGGTCTGCTGCGGTTGGCGAACACGGTGTCGGTGCACTGGCGGATACCGAACAGCCGGTAGACCTGGTTGAGCGTCTCGCGCACCGCTCCGGCGCTGGAAAACGGGCCGAAATATTCCCCCGGCCGGGAACGGCCGCCGCGATAGAAGCCGATGCGCGGAAATTCCTGGTGGCTGGTCAGCCGAATCCACGGATAGCTCTTGTCGTCCCGAAGATTGATGTTGTAGCGCGGCGCAAGCGATTTGATCCACTCGTTCTCCAGCAGCAGGGCCTCGGCCTCGGTGCGGGTCAGGCTGACCTCCATGGACGCGATCTTCGAGATCATCAGCCCTATTCGCGGGCCCTTGTCGCGGCGATCGAAATAGCTGGACACCCGTTTTCGGAGGTTGCGCGCCTTGCCGACGTAGAGCGCCTTGCCCTCTTCATCGCGCATCAGGTAAACGCCCGGCGATTCGGCCAGGGTGCGCGCGAAATCGCGACCGTCGAAAGCCTTTTTCGAGCGCTTTTTACTCATAGAGCAGATTCAGGACCTGAGTTCGCGTACCAGGGCCTCGGCCGCGGCTTCAAGCATATCGATGACCTGAACGAACCCGGCACGGCCACCGTAATACGGATCCGGCACCTCCTCCATACCGTAATCCGGCACCAGTTCCATGACCAGTTGAATGCGGGCGCTGGCGTTGTCCGGCCGAATCGTGTTCATGTGCTCGAGGTTCGCCCGGTCCATCGCGAAAATCCGGTCGAAGCGATGGAAGTCGTCGCGCACGAACTGGCGCGAAATGTCGCTGCCGATGTCGACGCCGGCACGCCGGGCCGCTTCCACGGCGCGCCGATCCGGCGGGTGACCGACGTGGTAGTCATGGGTGCCCGCCGATTCGCTTTCGAACGCGATCCGCGCCTCCTCGAGCGCTCGGTCGAAAACGCCCTTGGCGGTCGGGCTGCGGCAAATGTTGCCCATGCAGACGAACAGCAATCGTTGACTCATCGTTTGTCTTCCCATTCGGTTTCAAGTGCGGCGAAGTGTGCGCGCATCGCATCCAGGTCCGCGGCGGTGTCCACCCCGGGCGAAATGGGCTCGGCCGCGCGTTCACAGGCGATCTCCCAGCCGGCCTGCAGCGCGCGCAGCTGCTCCAGCGCTTCGGAGTCCTCGAGCGGGCTTCTCGGCAGATCGGGCCATTCGGCAAGCGCCGAGGCGCGATAGGCGTAAAGCCCGACGTGACGACGGGCCAGTCCCTCCGGCCAGCCGCCATCGCGCCGGGCCGGTATGGGCGCGCGACTGAAATAAAGCGCGCTGCCGTCGGCTCGCGCGACCAGTTTGACCACGTTCGGATCCATCCACTGCGCCCGGTCGGCAAGGTCCGCCCATAGCGTTGCCATGCGCGCACTCGGTCTCGAGGCCAGCAGACCGGCCAGTTGCTTCAGGCAAGCGATGGGCACCGCCGGTTCGTCACCCTGGACGTTGACCACGACGTCGTCGCGGCCCAAACCGAGAGAGGTCGCAGCCTCCGACAGCCTCGACGTGCCGGAATCATGCTCGGCTGCGGTCATCACCACCTCGCCGCCGACCGCCCGGATCGCGTCGGCGATGCGCCGGCTGTCGGTGGCCACGTGCACGCTTTCGGCGCCAGCGGCCAGCGCACGCGCCCAGACACGCACCACCAGCGGTTTCCCGGCCAGGTCGGCCAGCGCCTTTTCCGGGAGACGACTCGACGCCAGGCGCGCCGGAATGATGATATGGAAGCGGGTCACGCGAGAAATTCTCGCACATGGCGGGCAATTCTTTGCAACACGTCTTCCGGCAGTCGGGCGCGCACAGGCAGGACGAACAGATCGTCACGTTTCTGATCCCGAACCAGGCGCGGCAGGCGCATGCTGTCCTTGGAGGTCATCACCACCGGTCCTGAAAGCCCGGCGAGCAATTCGACACTGATTGGCTGGTGGTCGACCAGCGGATGGCGACGGAGCCGGAACCCGCGCCGCTCCAGCGTCTCGAAGAAGGGCTCAGGATCGGCGATCCCGGCAAGGGCATCGATCTGCGCCGGCGGCCGAGGCGGCCGCGCGTCACCGCGGGCCGCCTCGAGCTCGCCGCTTTCGAGCTCGAACGGCGTGCCCGGAAGATCACTGCTGATTCCGGTTTCAGATGGGGCCCGCTTGATCAGCACCATGTCGACCGTTTGGAGCCGGTCTGCCGGCTGACGCAATGGACCGGCAGGGAGAACAAAGCCATTTCCGAGCCCGCGACGGGCGTCGACAACGCAGACCTCGAAGCTGCGCGGCAATGCCATGTGCTGCAGCCCGTCATCCGACACCACGACCTGCGCGCCGTCGGCCAGCGCGGCCTCCAGCGCCGAATCACGCTTGCGGCAGACCCACACCGGCCGACCGGTTCTCGAGTGAAGTTCCAGCGCTTCGTCGCCGACTTGTATCGCGCTCGATCCGGATTCGACGCGCACGGGCCGGGGGCCTGTCCGCCCGCCGTAGCCGCGACTGATGATGGAAACGGCATACCCGGCCTCGGCCAGCGAATCCACCAGCGCCGCGACCACCGGCGTCTTGCCGCTGCCGCCGGCCACCAGGTTGCCGACCACGATCACCGGGCACGGCGGCTTTGCGCA
>Ga0102926_1000343_pt1 | contig 26474 bp, 20 predicted proteins | sample SalPonR1_A_D2_MG_FD_78173 | JGI IMG/M metagenome (GOLD analysis project Ga0102926, IMG submission 78173) | Salt pond soil microbial communities from South San Francisco under conditions of wetland restoration - Salt Pond MetaG R1_A_D2_MG | ecosystem: Environmental > Aquatic > Marine > Intertidal...
GCCGCCATCGGATCGGCGGCCCGCACCGCGGCATCGAAGAGACGGGTCAGAAGGGCCTTGTCTTCGGCATCGATCATGTGGGGATCCCGATCATGAACGCCGGATGCGCGCCAGAGGCAGTCCTAAGGGGCCAAGGTGGGTGGACGGCATGCGGCTCACATGAAGTCCCGCGGGATCGCCTGGTCGACCGTCTTGTCGAAGACGAGATCGTCGCCTTCCCACGCGCGCAGCCGTCCGAACACCTGGAAGCTGTCGCTGTCCGCAGTCATCCGAGAGTCGGAAATCATACGGACCGACCAGTCGCCGCGGGCCATCGTCTTGGTCCAGGTGATCTCGCCCATGGCAGAAAGCGGGTCGTCTGGGTGAATGCTCCACCGTTCCTCGGTCAGCGATGACGTCTCGAGCCCATGTTCACGATCGCGGTAGGCGCCCGCGTCGATGCGGATGTCGGTGATGGAGCGGCCCGTTTCGGGGTCGGTCGTGCGGTCCTTCGTGTAGACCGGTGTCCGCAGTTCCTCCGCGTCCCAGGGTGCGGCGCCCTCCGGCGGATCGAAACGCCATTCGTCGGCATCGGCGAGCGGGCGCACCGGGATCGTGATGGTTCCGGACTGGAGGGTCAGCGTCGCCGCCTCCGGCGCGGGCCAGATGAAGGGCCAGTAGGCGGTCGAGATCGCGATGCGGAGCCGATGTCCGGCGGGTATCCGGTAGGCGATCTGGTCGAGGTCGAACGCGACGTCGATCGGCGCACCCGGCGTCAGCGCCTCCGGAGCTTCGTGCGACCGGTGATGTGTCAGGTTCAAAACGCCCATGGTGATGAGCGCAGATGTGCCGTCGGGGAAGAGGTCGCAGAGGCGGACGGCGATCTGCGCCTGCGGCGTGTCGGATGCGAGCGTGAGCGCGATGCGCGTACCGCCCACGATATCGAGATCCTCGGCAAGCCGAGCTCCGTCGAAGACGACGGAGCGCGCGTCGTCCTCCCTCTGGTCGACGGGAAACTCCGGCCCGTAGGCGAAGGGGAAAAATTCTCCGCAGCAGCCGCCACAGTCCGCCGGAGACGAGACCTCCGCGGAAAGCGGACCGTCGCTCGGGGACAATCCGTCATCGGTCAGGTGCAGCGGGCGCGCCGCGATCGCGGGCGATGGCCAGTCCGCCTCGGCGATCCAGCGGCCCGGGCGTTCGGGAAGCCAGGCGGCGGGCCGGACACTGTCCATGAGCCACAGCCGCATGGCCGGATCCTCCTCCACGCCGGTGTCTGCTCCCTTGAGCCAGTTGTCCCACCAGCGGAGCGCCTCCTGCAGGAAGCCGATCGTGGGCTCCGGTGCGGCGAGGTGCGGATACTTGTGGATCCAGGGCCCCACGAGTCCCTTGACCGGGGCGGAGAGGTTCGCGACGAGGTGCGAGATCGTGTTCCGATAGCCGTCGTGCCAGCCGCCGACCGACAGGACCGCCGCGTCTATCGCGCCGTAGTCCTCGCAGACCGAACCGTGCTTCCAGTATTCGTCGCGGCGTTGATGAGCGAGCCATCGGGTCAGGTGGAAGGGCTGGTTCTCGAGGCGGTGGAGCCACATCTCGCGCCAGCGGTCGCCGACGACAGCGGGATCCGGCGGGCGCGAGGAATAGGCGAGCATCTGGCTCGCCCATCCCAGGTTCTCCACAAGCTGGCAGCCGCCCTTGTAGTGTATGTCATCGGCGTAGCGATCGACGGTGGAGCAGATCGTGATGATCGCCTTCAGGCCCTCGGGGCGGAGCGCCGCGACCTGGAGCCCGTTGAAGCCGCCCCACGAAATCCCGATCATGCCGACGGTCCCCGAGCACCAGCCCTGCGAGCGCGCCCAGCCGATGACCTCGCAGGCATCGGAAAGTTCCTGCGGGGTGTATTCGTCCTCCATCAGCCCGTCGCTGTCGCCGTTGCCGCGCATGTCGACGCGGAGGCAGGCGTAGCCGTGGCCGGCGAAATAGGGATGGGTGATGCAGTCGCGGGCGATCGTGCCGTCGCGCTTGCGGTAGGGCAGGAACTCCAGGATCGCGGGGACGGGCTTCGTCTCGGCCGTCTCGGGCATCCAGATCCGCGCCGAAAGGCGGGTGCCGTCCGAGAGGACGATGCCCACGTCCTCCTGCCTGACGACGCGTTCGGGGAAATCTGTTTTCGCACGCATTCCGCGAGCATAGCCGAGCGTACGCGGGGCACAAGCCGGGTTGCCGCCGGTCAGCTCACCCGGTTTCCGTGGGACCAGGTCGCCACCGGGATGGGGATGCCCGACGGCAGCCGGCGGAACCGGACCAGATCGGCGCGCTTTCCGGTTTCGATGGTGCCCCTGTCGTGCAGGTGAACGCTCTCGGCGGGGGTCTTCGTGACCGTCCGGATGCCGCGCGGCAGGTCGCCCCAGAGATCGCCCAGTTGGAGCGCCGCGAGCAGCAGCGAGGAGGGGACGTAATCCGACGACAGGATGTCGAGCGCGTCCTTCTCCGCCAGCGCGCGCGCTGCCACGTTTCCGGAATGGGAGCCGCCGCGCACGAGGTTCGGCGCGCCCATGATGACCGCGATGCCGGCGGCGTCGCAGGCCGTCGCCGCTTCCTCCGTCGTCGGAAACTCGGCCAGCGTGACGCCGTGGCGCGCTGAGACGGCGACCTGCCCGTCCGTGCTGTCGTCGTGGCTCGCGAGGACGGCGCCGTAGCGGCGGGCGGCTTCGACGGCTCCCGCCTCGTGGCGCGCGCCGAGGCTCGATTGCAGGCTCTCCAGATAGGACACGTAGTCGTCGAAGCCCTGCCGGCTCATGCCGTGCTTGCCGATGACGTAGTTCGTGAATTTCTCGACATCCGCGAACTGGCGCTGGCCCGGGGTATGGTCCATCAGAGAGACGATCCCGACGCGGTCGTCGCTGCCGAATTCCCCGAGTTCGTCGAGCAAGGTCTCCGAACAGATCTCGGCGCGGAGATGCAGGTGGTGACTGATCCGGAGCGTACCGGCCTCGCGCATCGCGAGGACCTCGTCGGCGAGGCTGCGCGCGTAGCGCTTGTAGTGCTTCGCGCCTCCCGAGGTGATCGAGCCCACGCGGAGCGCGTCGAAGACCGTGGTGATCCCCGTGCTCGCGAGTTCCGCGTCATGGGCGCTGATCGCGGCTTGATGCGGCCAGTCGACCTGCGGGCGCGGCGATACATGACGCTCGAGGTTGTCGGTATGGAGTTCGACAAGGCCGGGGGCAAGGCAATCGCCATCGAGGTCGAGCGCCCCGACAGGGATGCCGGGGCCCGTCGCGATCGATGCGATTCGGCCGTCCCGCACGAGGACCGAGCCGACGACCACCTCGTCCGGCAGAACAAGCGTCGCGTTGGCAAGGACAAGTTCGTCTGTCATCAGGCTGTTACCTCCGGGTGGGACGCCGCCCGGATGAGCGAGGGCCCGACGTGACGGACTACCGACGATACGCGATCTACTACACTCCGCCGCCGGGCGCCTTCGCCGATTTCGGGGCGGCGTGGCTTGGTTGGGATATCGCCCGGGGCGCGCACGTGCCGACCTTCGACCGGCCCGACGCCGTGACGGCCCGGCCGGGGCGCTACGGGTTTCACGCCACGCTGAAGCCGCCGTTCAGACTTGCCCCTGGGGCAACGTTCGCCGCGCTCGACGAAGAGGTCGCGCGGGTGACGGGCCGACTCGCCACGGAGCAGGTGGAGGCGCTGACGCTCTCGCGGCTGGAGCGTTTTCTCGCGTGCGTGCCCGCGGACGACGGCGCGGCTCTTTCGCAGCTCGCGGCGAGGCTGGTCCGCGATCTCGACGGGTTCCGGGCGACGCCCTCCCCGCGGGAGCTGGCCCGCAGGCGCGCGAGCGGCCTCTCTCCGGAGGAGGACGCAAATCTCGTCCGGTGGGGCTACCCTTACGTTATGGAGGCATTCCGGTTTCACATGACGCTGACCGGTCCGCTCGACGAGTCGACCCTGAACGATGTGGAGTCGCGCCTCGAGCCCGTCCTCGCACCGATCCTGCCGCGGCCGTTCGTCGTCTCCAACGTGACGCTCGCCGGGGAGGACGAGGACGGGTTCTTCCACGAGATCCATCGCTATGCGCTCTCGGGGTAGAGCGCGGCGCGGGCGGCGGCGACGCTCTCGGCGAGGGATCCGCTGTTGTCCAAGCGGATGACATCGTCTCCCGAGACGGCAAACTCCTGCGCCCTCGCGAGACGTTCGGCGATATCTTCGGCGGTTTCGCGCCCCCGGCCCGACAGCCGCATCGCGAGAACCTCGGGACGCGCGGTGAGCGAGAGGACCCGCATCCCGGGGAAGAGCCGTCGCGCCTCGTCCAGAACCCGGCGAGAGAGGTTCACGATGACGTCGTGGCCCGCGTCGAGATCGGAACGGATGCTGGCCGGAACGCCGTAGCGGAGCCCGTGCGCCTCCCATGACAAGGCGAAGTCACCGGCGCGCTCGCGATCGAGAAAGGTCTCGACATCGACGCTCTCGAAGTCTTCTCCCCCGGCCTCGCCGGACCGGGTGATCGTTCGGCGCGCGCGGACCAGACCCGGGATCTCTGCGCAAAGCGCGTCGATCACCGTGTCCTTGCCGACCCCCGAGGGACCGACCACCGCGATCAGGCGTCCTCCGGTCATGAAGCCCCCGGTGCGAAGCGCCAGACGTCGATCTCGCTGTCCGCGACGCGGGACCGGGCGCGCGCGTCGTGGAAGATGCCGACGATGGCCGCCCCACGCTGCGTCGCCTCCTCGATCAGCGTCAGCACCGTCTCGAGGTTCGTGTTGTCGAGGCTCGCCGTCGGCTCGTCCAGAAGAAGCGCCGAGGGGACGCCCGTGGCGAGGAGCGGTTCGGCCACGACTTCGAGCGTCGGGACGCCTGGAAACTGGCTGACGTAGCCGAGAATGGTCCGGCGAAGCTCGAAGATCTCGCGTGTGCCCTCGTCATCGGTGATGACCTCGTCGAGGTAAGCGAAAGTGTACTCGGTCATGTTTTCGCCTCCTTTCCGTGGTCGCTTTCCGCAAGGGCATGTGCGCGAGCGCGAGGAAACCAATGCGGACCGACACTGTCAGCGCCTTCGCCTGCCCGACGACCATCAGCGTGCCGGAGGCTCTTCTCTTCGGAGCCCCCGACGGCGCGTGCGTCTCGCTCGGCTTCGGGACCGTGATCGCCGGCGTCGCGGCTTTCGCGATCGTTGTGTTGGTCCTCCAGGTTTTGTTTGGAAGGCTCTTGTCCGGCTCTCCGGAACCGGCGACCGCCCCGTTTTCCGACGGGCCGGTCCTGAGCGCGCGCAAGACCGACGATGGCTGACGCGCGGGACTGATCGACGCGCGTGGTCATTCAGCCGCCTTCCGACGACCCGCTGCGGTCTCGCGCCTGAGCTTCCGGATCAGTTCCATCTCGGACTGGAAATCCACGCAATGGGGTAACTTGATGTGCTCAAGAAACCCCGTCGCCTGGATGTTGTCGCAATGGTAGAGCACGAATTCGGACTCCTGTGCCGGGGCGGCGTCATCCTCCTCACCAACCTCCTCCCGGCGCAGTGCCCGGTCGACGAGGCTCATCGAGATCGCCTTCCGTTCGGATTGCCCGAAGACGAGCCCGTAGCCGGGTGGTAGCTGGGGAGGCTCGGTCTTCGATCCCCTGAACTGGTTCACCGTCTCGCATTCGGTCAGGTCGATCTCGCCGATCTCGATGGAGAAGCCAAGCTCGGGAATGTCCATTTCGACGGCGACCGAGCGCCCGATGATGCCGATCATGATGGGACGATCGACTTCGATGCTGACTTGGTCAACCGCCGTCTGCGCGCCGACCCGCTTGGTCAGGTTCCGAATTGCCAGCATCAAGTCCCTCGCGAAGACGGGCTCTCGCTACCCCGTGGGCGGAGAAGGAAACTCGAGGTTCGACGAAGCTTATGTGGCCGCGGGGCGGGAGTGTCCGAAAAAAGAGGGGCACCGCCATGGCGACGCCCCTTGTGACGACGATGATGGCCGGGCGTCAGGCGGCGGCGGCGATCGCCCGTTTCGTCATCACCTTGATCAGGTGCGCCCGATAGGCGGCGTCTCCGTGAATGTCCGTCAGAAGGCCATCCGCCGAAACGGATACCCCGTCGATCGGGCCGGCGGAGAGGCCGGACGAGAGTGCGGCCTCGAGCCCCTCGTGCCGGAACACCCCGTCCTCTCCGGCCCCGGTGACCGCGACGCGCACGCCCGAAGCGGTATCGGCCACGTAGACCCCGACCATCGCATAGCGGGAGGCCGGGTTCCGGAACTTCGCGTACCCGCCGCATTTCGGGGGCGTGATCCGGACGGCGGTGATGATTTCGCCTTCGTCGAGCGCGGTGGTGAACATGCCCGCGAAGAAGTCGTCCGCCGCGATCTCGCGCAGGTTCGTGACGACCGTCGCATCGAGCGCGAGAATGGCCGCCGGGTAATCCGCCGCGGGATCGTTGTTCGCGATCGAGCCACCGATGGTGCCCACATGACGAACCGCCGGGTCCCCGATCCCGGCCGCCAGGCAGGCGAGCGAATGGACGTGCTTCAGCACGTCGGGATTGCCGGCGACCTTGGCATGGGTCGTGGCTGCACCGATGACGAGTGCGCCGTCCTCGGCGGATACGCCCGACAGTCCCGGGATCCTGCGGATGTCCACGAGGTCGGACGGGGCGGCGAGGTGCTGTTTCATCGTCGGCAGGAGCGTCTGACCGCCCGCGAGGATCTTGGACTCGTCCGCGCCCGCCAGAAGGTTCAGCGCGTCCTCCAGCGAAGACGGCCGGTGATAATGAACGTCGTACATGGTCTGTCCTCCCTACTCGGCCGCCATCGGCGCCCTGGCGGTATTGAGCGCCGCCCAGACACGGGCGGGCGCGGCCGGCATCTGCAGGTCGTTGTTGCCGGTCGCGTCGGTGATCGCGTTGATTACGGCAGGCGGCGCGCCGATCGCGCCCGCCTCCCCGCAGCCTTTCAATCCGAGCGGGTTGTTCGGCGAGGGGGTGCAGCCGTGTTCGACGACGTAGAATGGCACGTCGTCTGCCCGAGGCATGGCGTAATCCATGTAGGAGCCGGTCAGAAGCTGGCCCGTCTCGTCATAGACGGCTTCTTCCAGAAGCGCCTGCCCGATGCCCTGCGTGACGCCGCCATGGACCTGACCTTCGACGATCATCGGGTTGATGATCGTGCCGAAGTCGTCGGCGGCGGTGAACTGCACGATCTCCGTCACCCCGGTTTCCGGGTCCACCTCGACCTCGCAGATGAAGCAGCCCGAGGGGAAGGAGAAGTTGACCGGGTCGAAGAAGGCTCCCTCCTTGAGGCCGGGCTCCATGTCCGGCGGAAGGTTGTGGGCGACGTAGGCGGCAAGGCCGACCTCGTGCCACGCCATCTTCCTGTCGGTGCCCGCGACCTTCACCTCGCCGCTTTCGATGACGATGTCGTCCTCGCTGGCCTCGAGTGTGTGGGCGGCAAGCTTCCGGACCTTCGCCTCGACCTTGTCGAGCGCCTTCATGATCGCCGACATGCCGACAGGGCCGGACCGCGACCCGTAGGTTCCCATGCCGAACTGCACCTTGTCGGTGTCGCCGTGAACGATCGAGACGTTGTCGATCGGGATGCCGAACCGGTCAGCGGCCAGTTGCGCGAAGGTCGTCTCATGGCCCTGGCCGTGGCTGTGGCTGCCGGTCAGGATCTCGATGGTCCCGACCGGGTTCACGCGGACTTCCGCCGATTCCCAGAGACCCACCCCCGCGCCGAGCGATCCCACCGCGGCCGACGGCGCGAGGCCGCAGGCTTCGATGAAGGTCGAGTAGCCGATGCCGCGCAGCTTGCCGCGTGCCTCCGCCTCGGCGCGGCGTGCGGGGAAGCCGGCCACGTCCGCCGCCTTCTGCGCCATGTCGAGGATCGTCGGGAAATCGCCTGCGTCGTAGTTGAGAAGCACCTGGGTCTGGTAGGGGAATTCCTTGATGAAGTTGATCCGCCGCAGTTCGGCCGGATCCATCCCCATCTCGCGCGCGGCGGTCTCCATGATCCGCTCGATCATGTAGGTCGCCTCGGGCCGCCCGGCACCACGATAGGCGTCGACGGGCACGGTGTTGGTGTGCACTGCGCGGACCGTGCCGTAGATGGCGGGAATGTCGTACTGCCCCGACCAGAGGGTCCCGTAGAGATACGTGGGCGTGACCGTCGCGAAGAGCGAGGCGTAGGCGCCGAGGTTCGCGATCGTGTCGACCTTGAAGGCCGTGATCTTTCCGCTCTCGTCGAAGCCCATCTTCAGCTTTGTGAAGTGGTCCCGCCCGTGGGCGTCGGTCATGAAGGCTTCCGACCGGGTCGAGGTCCACTTGACCGAGCGCCCGGTCTTCATCGAGGCCCAGAGGCAGGCGATTTCCTCGGGATAGATGTAGATCTTCGAGCCGAAGCCGCCGCCCACGTCGGGCGCGATCACCCGCAACTTGTGCTCCGGCGCGACGTTATAGAACGCCGACAGCACCAGCCGGGCGACGTGCGGGTTCTGGCTCGTCGTGTAGAGCGTGTAGTGATCCTCGGCCTCGTCGAAGACGGCGATGGCCGACCGCGGCTCCATCGCGTTGGGCGCCAGGCGGTTGTTCGTCACCTCGATCTCGGTGACATGGGCGGCTCTGGCCAGACCTTCGTCGGTCGCGGTCTCGGTGCCGAGTTCCCAGTCGTAGATCAGATTGCCCGGCACGTTCTCATGGACCTGCGGGGCGCCGTCGGCCAGAGCGTCGGGGGCGCCGACCACCGCGGGCAGGGTTTCGTAGTCGACCTCGACCTCCTCGGCCGCCCGGCGCGCGAGCGCCTCGGTCTCGGCCACGACGATGGCGACCGCATCGCCGAGGTAGCGGGCACGCTCGGTGACGAGCGGCGACCAGACGCCCGTCTTCATCGGGTTGCCGTCGCGGGAGGTTATGGCCCAGCCGGTGATGATGTCGCCGATGCCGTCGGCCTTGAGTTCTGGCCCGGTGTGGACGGCGATCACGCCTTCCATGGCCTCGGCCCCCGACGCGTCGATCCCCTTGACCTTCGCATGCGCGTGCGGCGACCGCACGAAAGCCGCGTAGGCCTGGTTCTCCATGCGGATGTCGTCGGTGTACTTGCCCTTGCCGGTGATGAACCGCTTGTCTTCCTTGCGCTTGACGCGCGCGCCGATTCCGTCGCTCATGTTTCCTCTACCTCCCGCTAAGGTCCGGCCCGGCCACAATAGGCGGGCCGGGGCCGCTCACATCTCGGCGGCGGCCTGCTGAATCGATTTGACGATGTTGTGGTAGCCGGTGCACCGGCAGATGTTGCCTTCGAGCTCGTGGCGGATCGCCTCTTCGGTAAGCTCGCGGCCTTCCGCCTTGTAGCGGACCACCATATCGACGCCGGACATGATCATGCCCGGCGTGCAGAAGCCGCACTGGAGGCCGTGGTTGTCGTTGAAGGCCTTCTGCATCGGGTGCAGGTCGCCGTTCGCGAGGCCCTCGATGGTGGTGACAGTCGATCCATCGACCGCTGCCGCGAGCAGGGTGCAGGCCTTCATCGCCTTGCCGTCCACATGCAGGACGCAGGCGCCGCACTGCGAGGTATCGCAGCCTATATGCGTGCCGGTCAGTCGCAGGTTTTCCCGCAGGAAATCCGACAGAAGCGTGTTGTCCGGAACGGAGCGCTTGACCGCCTTTCCGTTCACGGTCATCGAGATTTCGGCCATGTTTTTCCTCCCTGGCTGCCGGGTCTTGCCGCCCGGACGTGGCGCGGTATCGACGCTCAGGCCCTGTCCGCGGGCGCGTCCTCACTGAGATGATCGTGGAAATTCTCGAAGAACTTGTCGGCAAGCTTCTTCGCGGTGGAATTGATGAGCCGGCTTCCCAGCTGGGCGAGCTTGCCGCCCACCTCGGCATGCGCCTCGTAGCTCAGCCGCGTGCCGCCGTCCTCCTCGGCGAGGTGCACGTCCGCCGAGCCCTTGGCGAAGCCGGCGACCCCCCCCTTGCCTTCCCCGCGGATCGTGTAGCTTTCGGGGGCGTTGATGTTCACAAGTTCGACCCCGCCCGCGAACTTGGCCTTCACCGGGCCGATCTTCTGGGTGACCTTGGCCTCCATCGTGGTGTCCGAGGTCTTCTCCAGCTCCTCGCACCCGGGGATGCATTCCTTGAGGACCTTCGGATCGTTGAGGGCAGCCCAGACCTCTTCGCGGGGGGCCGCAATGTGGTATTCACCGCTCATGTCCATGGGAAAGTACTCAAATCTGGAAATGCCATGGCGTGACTGTATCGCGAGGCCCGCGTGACGCAACAGTTTTGACGCCGCTCACGTCACCGCGGTGCGGAGAGCCGCGGAGAGATCCTCGAGACTCGCGAGCGAATGGCAGGCATGAAAGCTGTCGACATGGGGCAGGATCGCGCGAATTCCGGCAGCCTTCGGTTCGAAACCCTCCCAGCGCAGAAGCGGATTGAGCCATATGATCTGCCGGCACGACAGACGCAGCCGGTCGATCTCGGTCTCGAGCAGCCCCGTGTCGCCGCGTTCGAGGCCGTCGGTGATCAGGAGCACGACCGCACCCTGACCGAGAACGCGGCGCGACCAGTCGACATTGAAGCGGCGCAGCGCCTCACCGATGCGGGTCCCGCCTTCCCAGTCCTGCGCGTCCCGTCCCGCGGCGGCCAAGGCGAGATCGGGATCCTTCTGGGCCAGCGCGCGGGTGACATTGGTGAGCCGGGTGCCGAAGGTGAAGACGGCAACCTTGCCCCAGCCGCGCTCGGGCGCCCAGGTGACCGCGTGAAGGAAGTGCATCATCATCCGGCTGTAGACCGACATCGAGCCCGAGATGTCGCAGAGCACAACGAGGTCCGGCGGGCGGGCCCGGCGGGTGCGCATCAGCACGGTTTCGATCTCGCCCCCCCGCCGCAGCGATCTGCGCAGCGTGGCGCGGAGATCGGGGCGTCGGCCGTGGGGGGAGGAAACCATGCGGCGGGTCGGAACCGGCTTCACGGGCAGGTCCAGGCTCCGGACGGCGCGGGCCGCGTCGGCGATCTCGGACGCGCTCATCTGCTCGAAGTCCATCGACCGCAGCCGTTCGGAGGCCGACCAGCTGATCCGCGCGTCGATCTCGAGTTCCTCGCGGACCGGGGTTTCCGCGGGCGGCTCGGGCGCATCGGTCAGCGCCTCGGCGGCCCGGCGTTCCGCGGCCTTCTTTTTCTTTTCCTCCGGCTCCTTGCGAAGGGTCGGCGACATCAGGTGCATCATCTGTTCGATGAATTCCGGATCGCGCCAGAACATCGCGAAGCACTGGTCGAAGATCTCGAGGTGCTCGACCCGATGGATCAGGGTGGAGCGGAGGACATGGTAGAAGTCGGTCTTGTGGGTGAAACCCGCCGCCGCAACGGCCTCCACCGCGGCCTGCACCTGAGCCGGGCCGACGCGGATCCCCGCCTTCCGCAGCGCGCGGGCGAAGTGGACGATGTTCTGGGCCAGACGGCCGTCTGTTTCGGGGAGGGGGCGCTCGGCGCCCATCAGCCGGTCCGGCCGAGCTTGGCGCGCGCCTCGTCGAGGATGCGGGTCGCCTCCGATCCGGTGATCTTCGCGATGTCGTCCTGGTACTTGAGGACCGCGCCCAGAGTGTCGGAAATGATCTCTGGCGACAGGGCGACGGTGTCCAGCGCGATGAGGCAGCGGGCCCAGTCGATCGACTCGGCCACGCCCGGCGTCTTGAAGAGATCCTCGCCGCGAAGCGACTGGACAAAGGCGATGACCTCGGCCGAGAGCGTGGCGGTCGCGGCGGGAACCCGGGCGCGGAGGATCTCCATCTCGCGCTCGAAGCTCGGGAAGTCGACCCAGTGGTACAGACAGCGGCGCTTCAATGCGTCGTGAACCTCGCGGGTGCGGTTCGAGGTGAGGATCACGATGGGGGGCTCGTCCGCCCGGATCGTGCCGAGCTCCGGGATCGTGACCTGGTAGTCAGAGAGCGCCTCGAGGAGGAAGGCCTCGAAGGGCTCGTCGGTTCGATCGACCTCGTCGATGAGCAGGACGGGCGGGCCCTCCGGGTGCGGCTCCATCGCCTCGAGAAGCGGGCGTCGGATAAGGTAGTCGCCCGAGAAGAGCTCTTCCTGAAGGAGCTCGCGGTCGGCCGTGCCGGTGGCCTCGGCGGTGCGGATGGCGATCATCTGCGCGGAAAAGTTCCATTCGTAGATCGCCGAGGCGGCGTCGAGGCCTTCGTAGCACTGAAGCCGGATGAGCCTGCGGCCAAGGGCGGCGGCGAGGGCCTTGGCGATCTCGGTCTTGCCCACGCCGGCCTCGCCTTCGAGGAAGAGAGGCTTGCCGAGCTTGAGAGCGAGAAAGGCCACGGTGCCCAGGGGGCGGCCGCAGACGTAGTCCCGCGTCTCGAGGAGGGCGATTGTCTCGTCGATGTTGGAGGGGAGGTCGGTCAAACGGGTCAACCCTCGTGCTTTTTCCTCCCAAGAGACCTATCTTGGAGCGGGCAACGAGTCCACGGTCGGCGCTTCTGTGACGGGTGTCGGAACGGACAGGGTGTCGAGGAGATGAACTTGCGACAGATCAGGCCAGCAAGTTACCGCGCCGGGGGGCCTGGATCGAGATGAATTTCCTCTCGCCCACGGCCACACCTGCGCGCGACCCGATCGACGCGCTGGGGCAATCCACCGGCGACGCGGTGCTGGCGCTCATCACGGGCGTCGAGGGGCCGTCCTACCGGCCCGTCGGCGCGGCGATGGCAATCTTCGCGAGCGGCGAGCGGGCCGGGACGCTGTCCTCCGGCTGTATCGAATCCGACATCGTGCTTCACGCCGCCGAAGCGTTGGAGCAGGGCAGGCCCGTCGCGATCCGCTACGGGCGCGGGTCTCCGTTCATGGACATCCAGCTTCCCTGTGGCGGCGGGCTCGACATCCTGCTGGTGCCGAGGCCGGATCGCGAGGTGCTTGCCGAGGTGACGCGCAAGCGTACGGTGCGCGAGCCCTGCACGCTCAGGATCGATCGGCAGCGCGGTCGCCTGTCGCTGGAGGAGATGGGCGAGACCGGCCCGGACGGAGAGGATTTTCTCGTCCGCTACGAGCCGCCGGTGCGCTTTCTCGTCTTCGGGAAGGGACCCGAGGCCTGCACCTTCGCCGCGCTCGTCAATTCGGCCGGCTACCCGAACCTGCTGCTGTCGCCCGATCCCGAGACGCTCGAGGCGGGCGCTGCGGCGGGTTGTGCGGTCCACGAGCTGGTTCAGCCCGAGTTTCCAGACGACGTGACGACGGACGCATGGACGGCGGTCGTGCTGTTCTTCCACGACCACGACTGGGAGCCGCCGATTCTCGCCGGGGCGCTTGCGACGGATGCCTTCTACATCGGCGCCCAGGGCAGCCAGAGGGCGCGCGACGCGCGGCACATGGAACTCGAGGCGATGGGCGTCGCGCCGGATTCCGTCGCGCGGCTGCATGGCCCCGTGGGGCTCATCCCGTCGGCGCGGGATGCCGGCACGCTCGCGGTGTCGGTTCTCGCCGAGGTACTGGCGGTGGCGATGGAGCGCGGCTGACGACGGCCGCCCGCGCTCACCGCTCCTGCACGGCGCCCGGAGCGTCCTCGCGGATGCCCCGCGCGAGGATGCCGTCCCAGACCGCGTCGAGTTCGCCGGCCGCTTCGCGCCCGCTCATCGCGCGCGTGCCGATGGCCATTGCAACGTCGGTGAGCGTTGCACCGGCAGTCGGGCCGAGAACCTGATCGTAGTAGAGTTGGTGGCGGCTGCTTTCCAGAAGCTCGCGGGCGACGTCTCGCAGGAGGGGATCCTGAAGGGCGATGTCGGCGCCCGAAACGGTCGGGACGGCGAAGGCGAGATCGACCATCCGCTCCTGCGTTTCCCGGCTCGTCATTAGCCGGAGAAGCTCGATCGCCTCGGGCGGCGCCTCCGCGTTCACCGCAAAGCCGTCGACGCCGCCGTAGGTTTCGCCTGCCGGGCTCGCCGTGCCGATGGACGGGAATGGCAGGTGTGCGAGTTCCCGGTTCATGGCCTCGAGACCACCCGGCCAATGCCAGCGCATCGACTGGAGACGCCAGTTCCCGGTGAGCACCATCGCGGCTGAGCCTTGTGCCACAAGCTCGCCAGCCTTGCCGTCGTCCATCCCGAGATAGCCTGGCTGGAACGGTTCGAGATCGGCGAGGCGGCGGAATTCGCGGCCGGCCTCGACGAAGACGGGCGCGTTGAAGCCGTCACCGAGGCCGTCGTAGGCCGCCCGGAATGCGGCGTCGCCCCCGAGCCCCTGAACGAGTTCGGACCAGAAGAACTGGAACGGCCATCTGTCACTTCCCCCGATCGCGATGGGCGCGATGCCCTGCGCCTTGAGGTCCGCTGCCGCCGAGAGAAAGCCTTCCCAGGTCGAGAGCCGGTCGAGCGGAATGCCCGCCCGTCGCATCACGTTGGTGTTGACCCAGAGCGAGACGAGCGACATCTGCATCGGCGCGCCGTAGATCCGGCCGTCGAACGTATAGTTCTTGAGGACGCCGGGGCGGAATTCCATCGCCCAGTCATCGGACATCGGATCGGTCAGGTCGCGCACGAAGCCCGCGTCGACCATCGCCTCGAGATGCCCGCCGCCCCAAGTGTGCAGGATGTCGGGCGGCGCGCCGGAGCCGAGCTTGGCCATCAGCGTCGCCTTGTAGTCGGCTTCGGGCTCGAAGACGAATTCGACGCGGAAGCCGGGGCGCGAGGCTTCGAAGCGAAAGCCCGTGTCGCGCCAGAAGGCGTGAATCTCGTCGTTTCTCTGGAAGGACGCTACGCGGATGATCCGGGGGACGGCGCCGGGTCCGCGCGCGGCGACGGCGGCCACGCGGTGGATCGCGTCGCGGCGGGCCTGCGGCTGGTCGCGCAGAAGGACCTGGCGTGCGGTCCGGCGCACGATGGACTGCAGCGTCGGCGCATCGAGATATCCCGACCGGGTGAGGCCGAACTGGTCTTGGTACCGCTCGATCGCGCCGCGCGTGCCTGGGCCGTAATCGGCGTCGATCGGGCCACGGTAGAGGCCGGCTTCGGCGAGAAGGGACTGGACGGCGGCCAGTTCCCCGGTGCCGAAGCCCAGGCGCGCCTCGATCTCGGCGGGCGAAGCGGGCGGCAGGGTTTCGGCGCTGGGCGTGTTCGCCGCGCTCAGCGTGTCGACGAGGCCGCCGGGCGAGGCGGGCGCCGGGGCGGACTCGTCCTGCGGGATCAGGCTTTCGAGCGGGACGAGCGCGTCGGTCGCGACCCCGAAGTTGCCGGTGTCGAGTTCCGCGAAGACCTGGACGGGTTCGGCGGTATCGAGGTCGTCGATCCGCTTGCGGGCGAGCTCCTCGAACGGGCTCTGCGGGAAATAGTTGAGGAAGGCGCGGAAGACGTCGGGGTCGTCGCTTTTCCGGATGGAGAGCCAGATCAGGCCCTGCTGGGCGAAATCCTCGTCCTCCGACAGCGAGCCGTCGATGTCGAGCGAGGCGCGCTGGACGCTGGCGTCCGCTTCGGGCGCGACGACGAACCGGTCGTAGAATTCGACAGCGGCGGCCTGTTCGGCGGGGTTGTCGAGCGCGCGGATGGTGTCGAGAAGCGCCAGTTCGATGCGCGCTCCTTCGACGACGTCGGCGATGCGGCCGGGGTCGATCGGGTTGAGGTAGACCTCGCGCAGGAGGGCCTCCTCGACCCATGGCACCTGCGCGCCCTGCGTGAGGTCGAGGACAGTGCCCCGGACGCGGCGGAACATGGTGCCGAGTTCGAGGCCCGGACGGTCGATCCACTGCAGGAGCGCGGTGGTGTAGGGGCTGTTGCCGTCGGTGCCGTCGTAGGCCACGGCGCCCGGCGCGGCGGCGAACGCGATGATCATCCCGGCGCTTTCGGGCTGCTGGACGAACTGGCGCGGCGACACGCTTCCGCTGGTGAGGCCCGGAGCGGTTCCGAGCGATCCCGCGAGCGGATTGTCCCGGCACGCGTCGAGGATCAGGATGGCAAGCTCCGGCCCGGCGTCCAGAAACGCCTGATAGAGGTCGGAGGCGCGGACCGCGGAGGTGTTGAGGTCCGCCGGCGCGGAGATCGCGGCATCCACCGGGAGAAGATAGTTCTCGCCCGAGATCTGCAGGCCGTGGCCCGCATAGAAGATGAGCGCGACCTCGGCGTCCCGGGCGGCGGCGGTGAACCGGTCGAGGTCGGCGCGCAGGCGCGCCCGGTCGGCGTCGATAGACGGGATCACGTCGAAGCCGAGTTCCTCGAGCTTGGCCTGGATCGCGGCGGCGTCGTTGCTCGGGTTCGGGAGCGCCGAGATGAACTGGTAGGCGCTGTTGCCGACCACCAGCGCGACACGGTCCTGGGCCGCGGCGTGGACCGTCGCGGCCACGAAGAACAAAAGGCCGAGCACGAAGCGGGCGAAGACGGTCTGGCACCTACGAACGAGCATGTCATCCTCCTGGGACGTCGCGGCGTCCCCTGCGGGTTGCTTTGCATGCGCGGGGGCGCACAAGGGGGTCGTTTCGCTTCCAGTGGCCGACCGCAAAGTGCCGCAACGTCAATTTACCAGCGTCGCGGGTGCTATGGCCACGGAAACCATAATGAAAAAGGCTAGACTGGAAAAGAAGACTGTGTAACCTTTGCGCAAATTTTACGGGGAATTTTTCATGTCGGATACACGCAAGCTGTCCCGATTGACGCGGTCGCTCATGGTCGGTGTTTCCACGGGGACCGTCGCGCTCACTCAGGTTGGATGCGCCCCGGTCGTCGAGGCCTTGAACTTCGACAGCGTTCAGGCGAGCCAGCAGCCGACCATCGCCACCACGAGCGCCGCGGAGCAGAGGCTTTGCAGCCGGGCGCTCGAGACGCGGTCGTCGGCGGACGTCGATGCATTCATACGTGCCTATCCGGCGAGCGCCTGCGTGGCCCCGCTGATCAACGCGATGCCCACATCGACCGTCGTGGCGCTGTCGCAGGAGGCTCTGTCGCGGGTTCCGCGCGCGACGTGGGAGGACGTCTCCCGCAACCGCGCCCAGGCGCTCGTTCAGGCGCGCAAGGCCCCCACGTTGGTGGTGTCGGTTCTGTCCGGCGACAGCGACAGCGACTACTGACGGGCGCGGTCGCCCATCGTCAGCCGGATCGCCCGCGAAACGACGGGACCGTGACGGGGCGTCCATGCTCTTGCTGATGTCCAAAACCCTGAAAACGCTCGTGGACCTCGAAGGGGTGCGGGACGGCCTTGGGCGCATGGGCCTCGAGACGACCACGAGCGCCGAATGTCGCCCCGACGCCGTCATCTGCGCGCCGGAGGACGATGGGCTGAGGAAACTGGCGCGCGAGGCGGGTAGTCCGCTGCTCGAGCTCCGGGAGAGCTGGACCGGCCAGGGGCTGTCGATCGGTGAATGTCCCGCCGGCGTGGCGGCGCGTTTCGATCGGCGTCCTGTCCGCCTGTTCGCGCGGTATGCGCAGCGTCTCACGCCCGAGACCGAGGCCGCGGCGGCCGATGCGGCAACGCTCCCCGCGCCAAGCGCGGGTGCAAGCGGTCGCGACGCGCCGGGCGAGGTCGCGACCGCGTCCGTCGCCTGTCTAAGCGATGATGCCGCGATCTGGCGCGCGCTCTCCCGCGGGCGCGAGGCGATCTGCGCAGGGCCCTGTTTCGCGAGCGAACTGGACCTCGCGCATTCGCAAGACGCGGCGTCCGGCGGGTATCCGGTCATGCGCAGGAACGTCAGGGACAGGACCCGGTCGGCCCTGGCCGTCGAGTGCCTCTACAACACGATTTCTCCGGAGGCCGAAATGGTCGCGGCCGCGCTCGCGGAGGCTGCACGGGCCTGTGTGACCCCGAGATCCGCCCGCGTCTCCGTCATCGTGACCGCTTTCAACTATGCCGATTTCGTCGAAGACGCGATTGCGAGCGCCAAGGACCAGACGCTGGCACCCGCCGAGATCATTGTCGTGGACGACGGTTCGACGGACGGGACGCAAGACCTCCTGTCCGCAATTCCCGACATAACCGTGGTCACGAAGCCGAACGGCGGGCAGGCCTCGGCCTTCAACGCTGGCTTCGCGGCCGCGTCGGGAGAGGTCGTGATCTTTCTCGATGGCGACGACCGTCTGTCTCGCGACGCCGTCGCGCGCGCCGCGGCCTTCGATTTTGCCGGCGTCTCGCGCCTCCAGTTCCTTCTCGAGACCATCGACAGGGCCGGGCGGCCGACCGGGCTTCATCCCGCGTCACACCGCGCTGCCGCCGGGGATTTGCGGGGCGCGCTCCGGGCGGACGGTGTCTTCTGGTTCATGCCGACGAGCGGCAACGCGTTTCCGCGCCGGGTGCTGGAGAGGCTTCTGCCGATGCCCGAGGGCGGGTTCGAGATCGCCGCGGATCTGTACCTCGTGCTCGGCGCGGCGCTTCTGGGCCGGACCGGGCAGCTTCCCGAAGTGCTCGGCCAGTATCGGGTGCATGGGCGAAACGCATACTTTCACGCTCAGGCGGGCGCGCCTTACCTCAAGGACAAGCGCCGGTCGCAGAGGACGAAGGCGTGGACGGCGCTGCTCGAGGCTTTGCCCGGACTGGTGCCGCAGGCCGACCGGCGGGCGATCGACGCGGATCTTCGCCGCCTCCTGCGCGACGCGACACGCGAAAGCGCACCCGATCCCGCGGAGGATCCGCTCGGGGCGGCCGGGAAGGCGCATTGGCCTTTGGTGGACACCGGAGACCGGCTCCGCTTTCTCGCCCCCGAAGCGGGCGCCTCGGCTTTGGGGGCCGGCTGGTCCGATCCCGGTCCGCTCGGCGCGTTTCCTCGAGAGACGACCGCCCAGATCGCGGTGAGGCTGCCGCCGCACGAGACGGACTGGTTGCTGACGATCGGCTACAGGGTCGGGGGCCCGCCCCTCCGCGGGGTGCAGTTCTCCCTCAACGGTGGGATGATCGACCGCAAGGACATCCTCGCGACAGGGACGCTTTCGCTCAGGCTGCCGGCGTTCCTCCTCCCCCTCGACGGATCGGGAGGCCGCCCGGCACTGGTCACGGTGGAATTCGCGGACGAGGTCGGTGACCGGTTCGGCGTGTTGGAACTGAGGCTCGACAGGCTTCATGGCACCGGGAGGCCGGCGCCGGTTCTGGAGGCGGGGCAGTGGCACCGCGTCTGCAAGGACAGCCGCGCGGCCTGCGCGCTGGGCCGGGGGTGGGACTGGCCGGATGCGTCCGGCGCAGCGCCGGCGGCGCAGACATCGCGGCTGTCGTTCAGCTTTCCGCGCGGCATCGACCGGATGCTGTTTCTCGACTGGACGGGACCGGGGGTGCCGCACGTGAGCTGCCGCGGCGAGCGGCTGGAGTCGACGCGCGGTCCGGTCTCCGGCACCGTGATCGTCGCGATGCCGGCGTCGCTCGGAGCGGTCGTCGATCTCGATCTCGTGTTCGCAGAGATCCAAGAGGCATCGCGGTTGCGCTGGGTCGCGTGGGTGCCGTGCGACGCCGGAGCGCCGGTGGCAGGAGCCCTCGTGCCCATGCAGGACATGCTGGATGCATCCTCCGGCGCTGCGGCCTCGGTCGTGCTGTCGCCGCTCGGGGTGAGCCCGTCCGCCGGCGGCGCGCGCTTCCGGCTTCGGCGGGCTGCGCTTCCGGATGGCGGGCTGCTTTCCATCGAGCTTCGCCGGGTGTCCGATCCCGCGGGGCCGCTGCGGTGCAGGGTGGCAGTCGACGGGCGGTGTGCCGAGATCACCGTCGGTGGATGGACGCGCGTGCCGTTCGCGCTGAACGATCGCGCGGAGGAGGCGGTCGTCGAGATCGAGGTCGACGGCGACGCGGGCGATCCGATCCTGGCATCGGTGATCTGGGATGCCGTGCCGCCGGGGCGTGCGCCTCCGGACGCTTCGGGGACCATGAGCGATCTCCCGTTGAGCCCCGGTCTCGCGCCACTCTGGCATCCGACGTCCGACGGTGTGAGCTGGCTCGGCGCCTCGGAAGGCGATTTTCTGCTGCCGGACCTGCCGTGCACGACGACGGCCCTGATGATCCGGACCCTGACGCTCGAGGCGCCGTTCGAACAGGCCATGCGGGTCGCCCTTCTGGCCAGCGACGGCGACGTCCTGTCGGAGGCGCGATGTCCGCACGGGCTCGGGGAGGTGGCGCTCGCGGTGCCTGCCGGCGCGCGCCGGGATCTGCGTCTTCGGGTCGCCTCCGGCCATCTCGTGTCCGCCGACCTGCTGGACGCGGAGCCGGGGCCGGTTCTCGGTGGCGCCGTCGTGTCGCTGAAGGCGGTGTAGACAATGCCGGACTCCGCGCAGGATAGGGACGTCGACACCGCGACCACGCCGGACAGATCATACGACTTCGAGCGGATGCGGCGGCTCGGGGATCCGGTCGTCAGCGTCGTGGTCGCGAACCACAACTACGGTCATTTCCTTTCGACCTGCCTCGACAGCGTTCTGGCGCAGACCCGTCCGCCGGAAGAGATCATCGTCGTCGATGACGGATCGACCGACGGGAGCTGCGCGGTCCTCGAGGCCTTTCGCGGCCGGGTCGAGATCATCGCGACCGGGAACGGCGGTCAGGCGGCGGCGCTGAACCGGGGTTTCGCGGCGTCGCGCGGCGATCTGGTGCTGTTTCTCGACGCAGACGACGCGTTGAAGCCGGAGTGCATCGAGACGGTTCTCCTCGGGTGGCATGACGATCTGGCGGTGCTGACTTTCGGGCTGGAACTGGTCGACGAAGCCGGACGGAGCCTTGGCGTTCACGAAGCGTCGCGCGCTGCGCGGCCCGGCGACAATCGTCCGAGCCTGCTGGCCACGGGCACATTCGCCTTCCCGCCCACATCGGGAAACGTCTTTTCGCGCTGGGCGCTCGAGAAGGCGCTTCCCATGCCGGAGGCGCGCTGGCGCATCAGCGCGGACTGCTACCTGATCCGCGCGGCGGCGCTTCTGGGACGGGCCGGGGCGATCTCCGGGGTTCTGGGGGAATACCGTCTTCACGGGTCGAACAACTACGCCCGGTCCGTTCCGGGTCTCCGGGACGGCGCACAACGGCGAAGCGACCTGTCCGATATCGCGGATGCGCTCGACGACCTCGCGGCGGCCGACGGGTTGCGCCCGACGGATGCGGAGGAGGCCGATGGCCTTGCCGTCGCGCTGAGGGCGCGCGCGGCGGCACTTCGCGCGGAGGCGCGGGGGGACATGCCCGACCGCTGGCCGCCGGTTCCCGAGGCCCTGCTGCTGCCGCGCTGGCCCGCGCATCTGCCGTTCGGCAAAGTTTGCGACGTCACCCGCGAGGACGCACACAGCGCGGCCGCCGTGCCGTCGACGGACTGGCTTCGGCACGGACCGACCAGCGCGCCACGCGCGCTCCGCTTCTCGGTAGACCCGACGCGCGGACCGCTGGTCGTCACTGTTGAACTGGTCGTCGACAGTGAATTCGTCGATCCGCCAACCGATCCCGGCACGATCTGGCCGCGATCCTTTTACAGCAAGATCCATTCGGGCGACGAGATCGTCTGGAGCGGGTTCGCGCGGTCGGGGGCATGGATCTCATTTCCGGTTGCAGCCTCGCCGTGGGAGGGGCGCCGCATCGTCGATCTGCGCCTGAAGAGCCGCGGGGGGCTCGCGTTTCGCAGCATCCGCGTGACGCCGCTGGGCGAGTTCGCTGCTGCACCGAGGCTTCCCTCGGGCGGGATCGCGGGCCTCTCGTTCGACGATTGGCCCGGTCTCGACCCGGACGAGTGGGCGGAAACCGTCGAGGGGATAGCGCTCGTCGGAGCGGCGGCGACGCTTCGTTTTTCGGCAGACCCCGGCCATTCTGAAGAGATCGTCCTAGGCATCGGTGAGACGACGCCGCGGGGGCATCTGCGGATCATGGCCGGAGACCACCGGGTCTTCGCGGGAACCGTGCGGGGACGCTCCCGCCTTGTGCTGACGGTGCCGTCGCGGGATCGGTCCCGCGAAACCATGCAGGCGCTCGAGTTCTCGTTTCTCCCTTACGACGATGACGGCAGGCTCGAACTCGTCGAGATCGGCTGTGGGGACCGGTGCCGCCGCAAAGGCTCCGCGCCGTTGCTCAACGCCGGGGAGCTCGTCGATTTCGCCAGTGCCGCGCACGGGCGGTCGCTTCTCGCCGATGGCTGGTTCCTGGAGTCCGGCGAGGGTGCGCGCAACGAGCGGGCCGAGGCTGAAATCGCCTTCTGCGTCCCGCAGGGCATGGGCGGCGGGCTGCTTCGCCTGACGGTGCGACCGCTCCTGCCCCCGCCGGCGGGCGCACGCCATGTCGTGGGCGTCAGCATCGCGGGCGAGATGCGTGCGATGATCGATCTCGAGGGGCAGGGCGACTGCGAGATCCAACTTCCCGCTGTCCCGCCGGATGAACCTGTCGCGGTCGGCGTGCATTCGATCTTCGTGTCCGCGTCGGAGTCCGACGAGGCGCCCGGCCTCGCCCCGATCGAACTTACTCACGTGTTTCTCGATGCGACGCCGTGCGATCCGCCGCCCACGCATCTGCGGGCCGCGCGGACGCGGACGCCGCCTTTCGAGACGGCGATGAAGGCCCTCGGGAAGCAGCTTGCCCTGAGCGAAGAGGAACCGGTCGATCCCGAGCGCCTCGCTCCATTCCGGGAACAACTACTGGAGATGATCGCGGACGGCGACGCGGGGTTTCTTCTGCTCGTCTCGGTGAGCCGGCACGGCCTGTCCCGGCTGGCCGACCTCAACGCGCGTCTCGGGTCCGGGGCGCCGACGCAAAGCGAGACGCGGAGCCTCGCCCGGATCGCCGAGCGCGAAGACGGGAGCGACGTCTGGCGACTGCGCGCCGCGCTGGCCGACATGCTGACGGTGCCGGCCTTCCGGTCGATTCATTTCGCCGATCCGGGCAAACTGCCGGCCCCGCTGTACTGGCGGGCCGAGGCCACGGCGTCGTACATCTGCCAGCCTCCGGTGATCGTCGGCCCGGAAGATCATGCCGACTACGCGGCGTGGTTGCGCGGCCTCTATGCGGCCCTCGACGACTGCATTGCGCGGGAGCCGGAGACAAGCGCGGTGTTCCGGATCTGCGCGGATGTCCTTTCGCGGCTCCGCGCGGTGCGGGTCATATTCGGCGACGGTTGCCTGACGCCGCTCCTCCGGGGCCGGAGCCGCGCGATCGAGCGGCTCCTCGCGCGGCAGGGCGGACGCCTTCCGTGGTCGCCGCCGGAGCGGACCGAGGCGGCCAGGATCCGGGTCGGGGTGCTGGTGCGCGACGTGCTGCCCAATCCCGAGGGATGGGCGCTGCTTGGCATGTGGGCGGGTCTCGACCACGACACCTTCGAGCCGATCCTGATCCGCATGACGTCGAGCGCGGGAAGCCTCGAAACGGGGGGCCGCTTCGCGCGGGAGCTCGATCTCGGCGGGCTCCCCGTGGAGGCGGCCGTGGCGGAGATCCGGGACCTCGACCTCAATGTCTTCGTCACCGGCTGCTATGCCTTCGACTACGAACGCGTGTCTTCCATTCTCGCGCACAGGCTCGCGCGGGTTCAGGTCTGGCACGGCGCCGTCTGTCCCTCGACGGGCGCGTTCCGCAGCTTCGATATCGCGCTCACCAACCGCGAGACCGAGCCGGTCGACGCTCAGGCGCACTACACCGAGACCGTCGCCTGGATCGACGGGCCGGCGCAGTGCGCCTACGATTTCACGGGCGTGCGGCCGGACGGGCGGGCGCACATGCGGGCCGAACTCGGTGTCCCGGGCGATGCCGTTCTTCTGGTGAGCGGCGCCATGGCGCACAAGATCACCGATCCGCTGCTCGACGCGTGGGCGGAGATCCTGGCCGGAGCGCCGGGGGCGGTTCTCGTCCTCTATCCGTTCGCCGAGAACTGGTCGATGGAGTTCGAGGCGGCGGCGTTTCTCGACCGGGTGTCGCGGGCGCTTCGCCGAAGAGGCGTGGAGGAGAGCCGCGTCGTCGTTCTGCCGACGCAGACCCCCGCACGCGTCAGCGCGCTGGCGGGTGCGGCGGATCTCTATCTCGACAGTTTCCCCTACAGCGGTGCCACGACCGTCTGCGAGGCGCTGGCCCGTGGAACGCCGGTCCTGACGCGCGCGGGCGGGGCGCTCCGGCAACTCACCGGCGCCTCCTGGGTCCGGGCGTTCGGCGAGGCGGCCTTCGTCGCGGCGTCGGCGGGTGACTACGTCGCGACGGCGGTGGAACTGGTCAACGACCCGGAGCGGCTGCGCGAGGCGCGGGAGCGGCTCGAGGCGCGCGTGACGCAAGGGGAGCCGCCGCACTGCGCGACGGTTCCGTTCGGCCGGGAGTTCGGGGCGGCGCTATCGCGTCTCGCGGGCGCGGAGCCTTCCATGCCCCGGGGCGAGGCACCGGCACGGCGGCCGGTGGCGCAGCGTTCGATCATCAAGTTCGGGATTTTCGCGTCTCACCGGACGGGGTCGATGTTCCTCTGTCACCTGCTGAACCTGACGCCGGGGGTGCTCTGCCACTACGAGCTGTTCCACGACGACATGATTCAGTATCGCGATGGCGACGTCACCGACGCCGACGCTGTAGCCGCACGCAATGCCGAGCCCACCGCTTTTCTCCGCCGGACGATTGAAGAGGCGCGTAGAGAGGGATGGCGCGCGTTCGGGTTCAAGCAGCTTGGCCACATGTCGCATGAAGTTACAGAAGAGATGGTTGGCGACAGGGAGATGCGTTTGATCCGATTGGTTCGATCGAACCTCCTTGCTCAGTATTCGTCCGAGCGCATGGCGCAGAAGACCGACGACTGGATGCGCCGAAAAGGCGCCGAGAGACGTTCTACGAAGATCACTTTCGACGTAGTGGATTTTGAAGACTGGGAGGCGCGACAGAGACTTTTTACCCAGACATGGGCAGAACTCCTGGCGCGTTCTGGGCGCGAGGCGCTGTTTCTAGACTATACGCGATTATTCCACCGAGACACGCCCAAGGAGCTGTCGGCCTACCTGGGCTTCCGCGTGCGGGATCCCGAGGACGTCGATCTACTCCGCCAGAACGACGACGACATCCTGAGCCGTTTTGACGACCCCGACGCGGTCAGGGCGTACCTGGACGAGCGCGGCCTGTCGCATTGGGCGTGGGGCGGCTAGGGAGCCCATGCCCGCGTCCGCCAGCCGGGACGGGGCCGTGCGGCCCTCAACTCGCCTTGAGAGTTTCCGTGGAGGAGAAGAACATCGCCTGGCTGACCGCCGAGCGCACCTGTTCCTCGGTGTAGGGCTTTGCGATCACGAACGCCGGTTCCGGCCGCGATCCGGTGAGGAGGCGTTCGGGGAAGGCGGTGATGAAGACGATCGGGATGTCTCCGAATTCGGCCAGCAGCTTGTTCACGGCGTCGATGCCGGAGGAATTGTCGGCAAGCTGGATGTCGGCGAGAATGAGGTCGGGGCGCTGTTTCCGGCCGATCCGCAGGGCACCTTCCTCGGTCCGGCCGATGCCCGTCACCTCGTGACCCATCGACGTCACGATCGCCTGGATGTCCATCGCGATGATCGCCTCGTCCTCGATGACGAGGATCTTACCCGCGACGCTGTTTTCCATCTCGCGCCGCGCACGATCGAGAAGAGACCGCACTTCCGGCTCCGGGACGTCCATGATCGTGGAGATCTCCGAGACCGTGAAGCCCTCGACGGTCTTGAGAAGCAGTGTCTCTCTGGTATTCGGCGTGAGGTCGCTCATGTGACCGTGCGCCACCCGCTCAAGCACCTTCTCGGGCGTCTCGAACGGCGCGCCGGCGCTCGTCCAGATGACGTGAAACGCCCGGAACAGCGCGATGCGCGCATCGGACGTCTGCTCCGCGGCCGACCGGTCCGAAACCAGGGCCTCAAGAGTAGCCGCGGCGTAGGCGTCGCCACTGTCCTGTGTCCCGGTCAGCGCCCGCGCATACCGGCGCAGGTAAGGTAGCTGCTGTGCGATCCGACTCGAAAAGCTCTCCGAGCTGTTGTGGTCGTGCATCGATCCTCCGTAGAAATCTAGTTCACCCAGGGAACCCAACGCGGCCCGCGCGCGTTTGGTTCCGACGCTGGGGAAAATTTGCGGAGACGTTGGCCTTGAACATGGCAAAGCGAATGAGTGACAAGAGTCGGATACCTGAAGGGGAGCAAGCCGACAATCAGATCGATGAGAACCTGAAGCGCATCTACGACAACATCGTCGAGGACGAGGTGCCGGAGAGGTTCGCGAAGCTGATCGAGCAATTGCGCGATCAGGAGGAAAACTGATGGCGGCTGAACCTCTTCCCAAAGACGAAAAGCCGCTCGATCCCCGGGACGAGATCGTGACGCATCTAAAACCGATGCGCGCCTTCGCGCTGTCCCTGACGCGCGACATGTCGCGGGCGGACGATCTGGTCCAGGATACCGTCGTGAAGGCGTGGACGAATATCGACAAGTTCGCGCCGGGGACCAACATGCGGGCGTGGCTGTTCACGATCCTGCGCAACACCTTCTATTCCGAACGTCGCAAGGCGCGGCGGGAGGTGTCGGATGTGGATGGCGCGCTGACCGAGCAGATCTCCGAGAAGCCGGCCCATGACGGGCGGCTCGCAATGGCGGATTTCCGACGCGCCTTCGAGCAACTGCCCGACGAACAGCGC
>Ga0102926_1000353_pt1 | contig 25944 bp, 20 predicted proteins | sample SalPonR1_A_D2_MG_FD_78173 | JGI IMG/M metagenome (GOLD analysis project Ga0102926, IMG submission 78173) | Salt pond soil microbial communities from South San Francisco under conditions of wetland restoration - Salt Pond MetaG R1_A_D2_MG | ecosystem: Environmental > Aquatic > Marine > Intertidal...
TAGCAAGTTGCTGCAGGATCGGCCATAGATTCGGCGCATCCCCCAAGACATTCCTGCCAGAATAGCCACATGAATAATTGCCCACATCGCCGAGAAATACAGGTTGCGCCGATGATGGATTGGACGCAAGGAATCGGAATTAAGATTTAGGATCAGCGGCTTACGAATTCAGTCTATCTGCAGGTCGCACCGATGTCGCACCTCTCTTTCTGGACGGATTACCCGGATTCGCGACTTGCAGAGCGTGTGAGCTCACGAAAACTGGAGAAGCGACAGATGGTCATTTCTCGCTGAGTAAGCCTCTGCACTGGTGTCGCTTATTTCACGCGGCGTGAATTCTCGGCGCCGACAGCCTGTAGCGATAGATCTCCATGACGTCCGCGAACACCGACTCGCTCGTGGGCCAGCGTCCGGCGCCGCGTCCGGTTACCACGACAGTGTCACCCGACTCCAGCCGCAGGCGGAGGAGATTGTTGGCTCCCCGCACTTGGGCGAGCGGGTCATCGGCCGACAGCCGGACGGGTCGAACGATGGCGACATGGCCGTCTGCGGTCTGCTCGCATCGCGCCACCAACCGTATCTCTTCCCCGCCCTGCCTTGCTTCGGTGGCCTGTTCGTGGTCGATGCCTGTGATGCCCACAACCTCCATCTCGGTGTCGCCAAGGTCTATGCCGAAGGCGTGGCGGGCGAGTATCCGGAGTTTGCTGGCGGCGTCGCGTCCGCTCAGATCGAACGAGGGATCGCTCTCGGCGAAGCCGAGACGCTGAGCGTCAGCCAGAGCCACGTCGAACGGGACGCCGCCGGCCAGGCTGTCGAGGATGAAATTGCAGGTGCCGTTCAGCACGCCCTCGACGGAGACCACGCGGCCATTGGCCGAGATCCGCCGCACGGTCTCGATGGCTGGCAGGCTGCCGCCGACGCTGGCGGAGCAGCGGAGCAGGCGTCCGTTGCGGTGGGCGAGTTCCTCCAGTTCGACGCCCCGGTTCGCCATCACCTCCTTATTGGCGGTGACCGCATCCCGCCCGGCCCGCAGCGCCTGTTCGATAACGTGTCCTGACGGCGCATCTCCCGCGAGGACCTCGATGGCCAGATCGGCCTCACGAGTAATCAAGTCATCGATGTCGTCGGTCAGTAACTGGTCGGGAACGCCATCGCGACGGTTGGCCGGGTTGCGGACCGCCACACCAACGATGTCGAAGGCCTCAGGGTGGGCGCTCAGGGCACGGTATACCCCATAACCGACGGTGCCGAGCCCGAAAAGGATGACCTTGAGCGGCCCCTGCGCGGGAGCGGCGGTTTCGGCGAGGCGTGTGGGGCCGGGACCAACGATGCTGCCGGTGGATGTATTTAGAGCGGTTACTTCGAACGAGAGGCCGTGGGCGCGGGCGTAGCGGATGGCCTTGGGCTGCACGAGCTTGCCGGCGACGCCGAGCGCCTCGTCCCAGTGGATAGTGGCGTAGCGGCGCGGCGCAGGACCGGGCACGGCCGGGTCGCGCTCGAAAATGCCGCCTACGTCCTTCACCAGCCGGCATGCGGCGCCCAGTTCCCGCGCGATGAACAGTGCGGTGTCGTCCGAGCCGCCGCGGCCGAGAAGGACTGTACGATCGCTCTCGTCCACTGCGTAGAAGCCGGGTACGACCACGACCTGCGCCGAGGCGAGCTTTCGGCGGAGGGTATGCGCATTCACCGAGACCGGGTCGGAGTCCAGGGGATCGCCTTGTGCCCGGAGGTCGATGGCTGCGGGTTCGACGACGGCGCAGCTGAGGCCGCTGCGCTCCAGGGCCACGGACAGCAGCAATGCGCTCTGGCGCTCGCCGGTGCTGAGAAACTCGGCGATGCGCCAGGGATCTGCCACTTCGTCGAGAGCCTTCGCCATATCCAGGAGGCGATCAGTCTCGCCCATGAGGGCGGAAACCACGGCCAGGACCGACTGGCCGTCCTGCACGTGGCGATAGATCTCGTGGACGGCGCCGGGCACGGCGTGCACGTCACGAAGGATGGAACTGCCGAACTTGAGGACGGCGATCTCCGCCCCCTGAACCCCGCTGCTCTTCGAATCCGTCACGTCCTGAACACCTCGTGCTGGAGCTGCGGCGCGCGACAGTAGGGAGGTTCCAACCCGGCCAGCTGAAGCGGAGGCCGGCCGGCGACTCGCTTTAGCTGAACTTATCGAGCGCCCGCAAGCTGATATCAAATCGGCGCACGAATAACTTTAGCCGAGCGGTGATCCGAATAAAATAGGTAAGTGGCCGCTAGGGCGGTTGCACAGCGGGAAAATGGCGTGGTTCAACAGGAAGAAGTCCGCGCCCACATGAATGCAGGCTGGGACAGCACCTACATTCGAAGCTGACAAGTTCGCACGGAGGACGATATGGAGGACGAAAGGCCCATAGTCTGGGACGCGCATTCCTGCCTGCCCATCGAGGCGAATATCACGTTCGGTAATCTCGATCGCCACCACGCAGTGGGCTTCGATTTCGTCTCCGTGAATGTAGCCATGGATATGACTCCGCTCGCCAGCATGCTGAAGGCGATCGCCTATTATCGGGAGTGCATACACAAACATCCGGACAAGTATGTGCTGGCAGCCACTGTTGCAGATGTGGAGACGGCAAAGCGTACGCGTCGCCTCGCCATATCGTTCGACATCGAGGGCGCAGAGTGCCTGCTCGGAAGACCCGAGATGGTCGGTTTGTATGCCGAGCTGGGGGTTCGTCAGATGCACCTCGCCTACAATCTGAACAACGCTTATGCGGGTGGCTGTCACGATGATGACCAGGGCCTGACGGAGCTCGGTCGCGCTGTGGTGGAGGCGGCAAATCACTACGGAGTGACGATGGACTGCAGCCATTCGGGTCACCGTTCGAGTCTCGAGATCATGAGACTCTCCCGCAAGCCGGTCGTCTTCAGTCATTCCAATCCGCTAGCGCTCGCAGAAAGCAAGCGCAACATCACTGACGAGCAGATTCTCGCGTGCGCGAAAACCGGGGGCGTGGTGGGTATCTGCGGCTATTCCCGCTTTCTTGGGGCGATCCCGTCCACCGGAGAGGACATGGCCCGCCACATCGACTATGTGGCAAAACTCGCCGGCGTAGACCATGTTGGCATTGGCTGGGACTACACTTATCCCCACGAGGGGATAGAGCTGGCTTCCTCGGGCGATGAGTATCGCAAGTACTTCATCGACGCGACCATGAACGAGGACGAGGGAGTCAGCGACAACGATGCCTACACCCCGCTCGAGCACCGCACAATGATATGTGATGCGCTTAAGCGTATGGACTACCGGTCTGGCGAGGTCGACAAGATCATGGGCGGTAACTTCCTGCGAGTTGCCAGAGAGTCCTGGCCGTCGCAGGACGAGAGGCAGGCGGCGTGACCCTGGCCGAACATCAGGGTCCAGGCGGCTCGGCGTGGGTCGATCAGCACGCTGTACTCCAGCCACTGGAAGCGGACGAGCACGGACTGCTGGGAAGTCGCACCGTCGACGAGGCCGTGTCCGCGATCACGGCCTGTCCTCAGTACGCCCCGACACCGTTGCAGAACCTCAGCGATCTGGCTCGAGAACTGCGGCTTGCGACCGTATGGCTGAAGAACGAGTCGACCCGTTTTGGTCTGCAGAGTTTCAAGGCGCTTGGAGGTGCCTATGCTGTGTTGATGCATGTGGCCAGGCGGGCCGGCGTGACACTTTCGGCGTTTGACCCTGCGGGATCGAGGGAGAAATCCGCCGCGTCCGCAATGACATTCTGTGCGGCGACTGACGGTAATCATGGACGCGCCGTGGCGGCCGGAGCGAGGCTCGCCGGTGCCCGCTGCGTGATCTACGTGCACGAGGGCGTAAAGGAGTCCCGCCGGGAAACGCTGCGGGGCCTGGGCGCGGAGGTGAGGGTGGTTCCCGGCGACTACGACGACGCCGTCAGGGCCTGTGCTGCGGCCGCGGAGGAGCATGACTGGATCAAGGTGGCAGACACGGCAGGCCCCGGTGAGGATATGTCAACACCGGCCCTCGTCATGCAGGGCTACGGTGTCATGGTGCGAGAGGCACTGTCGCAGATGGTGCCCCAGGTGCCGACCCACATGTTCGTGCAGGCGGGAGTTGGCGGCCTCGCAGCGGCTGTCGTGGCCGTTGCAGCGGAAGCGGGACTCACGGATACCCGAGTCGTGATCGTGGAACCGACCAAAGCCGCTTGTCTTCTCGAGGCTGCGCGCCGAGGCGCACCGGTGGAGTTGTCCGGTGATATCGAGACCAATATGGCAATGCTGTCCTGCGGCCGAGTCTCCGAGGTCGCGTGGCGGATACTGGCCGGACGGGTCAATGCTTATGTGGCCGTTGACGATGTAGACGCGCTGGCGGCAGCGCGCCGATTGGCCCTCGCGGAGGGTGAGGATCATGCGGTGCTCGGTATCTCGGGAGCGGCCGGAGTGGCGGGCCTGCTTGCGGTCAGCAGTGAGCAGGCGCTGCGTGACGCGATTGGCCTCGACGAGAATTCGCGAGTGCTGCTCTTCGGCACCGAAGCCGACATCGAGAACGATCTCGCTGGGAGCGTGCAAGCGTGAGGGTATTTATATGCGCTGACATGGAGGGTGTGTCGGGTATCGTGAAGCGACGCCAGACCGATGACCTGGATACTGCTGACTACGCCCGGGCTTGCGAGCTCTTCTCGGCAGAGGTCCGGGCCGCGGTCGACGGCGCACGGGATGCCGGCGCTGAAGAAATCGTCGTTGCCGACAGCCATGGACCGGCGACCAATCTCGATCCGCGGGATTTCGCTGAAGACGTGCGTCTGGTCCAGGGTTGGCCCAGGCCGCTAAATATGATGGAAGGCATACAACACGGGCCTTTCGAAGCCGCAGTGCTTCTGGGTCATCACACGGCCATCACGTCACGGGAAGGTAATTTTCCCCATACCGTTAGCTCCGGAACCTACTCCGCAATCAGGGTCGGAGGCGTAGAGGTTTCCGAGGCCCAACTGAATACCTGGATAGCGGGGCATTACGGCGTACCGGTCGTTGCTGCGACCGGCGATGACGCGTTGGTGGAGCATGTCCGGGAGGTTGTGTCTGGCGTCGAGACGGTGGCGACGAAACGGGCCTGCGGTATGTACGCTGCCGAGCAGATGGCGCCTACCCGGGTGCTGGCGGAGATCAGGAACTGTGTTCGGCACGCGATTCTCACGGCAGCTGAGCGAGAGCCGATCTCTCTCTCGGGGTCGCTCGAGCTGCAGTTGCGCTGCAAGGATCGCTTCCTGGCTCATGTTGTCTCCTATCTGCCCGGTTTCGAGTTGACCGACGCTCATACCCTGCGCACAGATTGCGAAGACATCGTTGCCGCCATCCGGATCGTCGGCGCCATTCCCCACCTAAGAGCCGAGTCCTTCTAGTTACGGCTCGCGTCAGCTGGCACCGGGCAGCTGGTAGAACGGCTCCGCGCCGCTCGGGCCCAGCGGAACTCCTAACAGTACCCAGGCGACCAGCAGGAGCAGACCGCAGACGAACATGGCCGCGGCATAAGGAATCATGATTCCTATGAACGCGGGAAGGCTCACTTCCGGTCGATAGCGCTGGGCGAATATTAGCACCACGGGCAGCAGGGAGACCGGCGTGATGATGTTCGTGGCGCTGTCGGCAATACGATAAACAGCCGTGATGAGTTCGGGCGACAGTCCCGCGGACATCAGCATGGGTACGACCGCCGGCGCCATCAGTGCCCACTTGCCGCTGGCGGACGCCATGAGGATGTTCAGCAGAGCCGCCATGATGAAGAAAACAATAATGAGGGGGATGCCAGTCAGATCGATGGCGTTCAGCCCTGCAGAACCTTTGGCGGCAAAGATCACGGCGAGGTTGGACCAGTTCAGGAAGGCGCCAAAATGGGCGGCAGCGAAAGCCAGCATGAAGAACGGCGCTACCTCATAGATGCCCTCGGCCGTTAGCCGCATAACGTCGCGATCGCTCCCGATGCGTCCGTCGAAGACACCGAATACAACGCCACCGATGAAGAACATGAGGAAGATTACCGCTACCAGTGAGTCGTAGAACGGTTTCAGCCCACCGGCTTCGTCCCGCAGCGGTGCACCTTCCGGCAATGCGAGGGCGAGTGCAGCGATCAGCACTGCGGCCATGGCAGCGCCGGACCACGCCAGGGCACCGGGTCTCGCCTCGCGGCGTTCCTCCTCTGCATCGACAGGATCGACGTCGTGACGGGCGAGTCGAGGTTCGATGACCGATCGTGTGACTACCGTGACGACTGCGATGACCACGAGGGCGTAGGCCACCATGATGAAGTAGTTGGAGACGAGATCCACCGACACGCTGGCGTCGATGGTCTGCGCGGCGCTCTCCGTCAGACCGTAGATGATCGCATCCGTCGGTGTCACGAGAAAATTCGCACCGTATCCGCCCGAGACGCCGGCGAATGCGGCACAGATGCCGACAAAGGGGTCCCGTCCGGCGGCCTTGAACGCATAGCCGGCAAGCGGGATATAGACGAAATAGCTCGCGTCGACGGCAACGTGCGAGCAGATGCCGATGGCGATCGTCCCTGGCAGCAGTGCCTTCGAAGGGATGGCGCGGAGAAACTTGCCGAGGGCGGCGTCGAAGAGTCCGACCTTGTCGGCCATCCCGGCACCCAGCATCACCACTACCACCATGCCGAGAGGATGGAAGTGGGCGAACGTCTGAGGCATCTCCGAGAACAGCCGACGGAGATTCTCCGCGCTGAACAGATTCTGTGCAACGACCAGTTCTCCGCTACCGGGGCGGACTGCCGTCACTCCGGCTGCGGCCATGATCGCGCTTACGATCATGACGATGAAGCAGAGTGCGAAGATGATCGTTACGGCGTCCGGCGCCCAGTGGCGGGGTGCCGCCGTGTCTGTCGTCTGCGCCATGTCGGGCCCCCCAAAACCTTTGAGTATCCGGGTGAGACAAGGCACGTGCTTGTGGGCACGGTCGCGGCGCTTGTGTAACGGGAAATAACTCGAAGCGTGTGAAAAGCTGTCGTCATTGCATCGGGACGTGTCATCAATGGGAGAAGACCTCGTCCGCGGCGACGCATTGACGGCAGGGAGCGTCGCGACTAGCGTGCGGCGCATACCACTGACCGGAGCGCGCTATGTATCGCAGATCCAGGACTTACGGTGGAACTCTGGTTTTGCTGACGACATCGCTGTTTACGTCGGCATGCGCGCTGTCGGATCAGAAGGCCGTTGAGGGCAGTCACTCCCGGACGGGATGTGCAGATCTCCCTGTGGCCGGTGATCCGCGCGACCTGGGTTGGGAGCCCGACGGGTTCGAGCGGTTACGGGGCCTGGCCAAGGAGGCCGAAGCGGCAACCGTGATGATCGTGACTGGCGGTGAGGTCGCTTTCGCATATGGGCCGACGGAGCGGCCCATGTTCCTGGCGTCCGTCCGCAAGAGCGTCTTGAGCGCACTGCTCGGAATTGCCGTTGACGAGGGTGCGCTGCAACTCGATGACACTGTCGCGCGCTGGGGCATCGATGATGATCCGTCGCTTACCCCACTCGAGCGGACGGCGACTGTCCGTGATCTGATCTCGGCGCGTTCGGGCGTCTATCTGCCGACGGCGGCGGAGAGCCCGAGGATGCGCGACAATCGACCGGAGAGAGGCGGCTACGAGCCCGGCAGCTTCTGGTTCTACAACAACTGGGACTTCAATGTGGCGGGCGCTATATTCGAGCGTGCCACCCGCAAGTCGGTCTTCCTCGCTTTCGAGCACTTCATCGCGGAACCCCTCTGCATGCAGGACTTCGATGCCTATGAGCACACCTGGTATCTGTATACCGATGCCGCACCCCGTTACGCCGCGTATCACATGGCGTTGTCGGCCAGGGATCTGGCGCGGTTCGGCATGCTGTACCTGCAGGACGGTGTCTGGGAGGGCAGGCAGATCCTCCCCGACGGCTGGGTGGAGCAAAGTACGGCACCGATCTCGCTGACGAACGAGGAGCCGGAGCTGGCATCCGGCTACGGCTACATGTGGTGGGTGACCGCGGACGTTCCGCCGGGAGCACCGGGTGCGATGCTGGAGGGAAGCTATACCGCAATGGGCAGCGGCGGCCAGCGCATGACGGTGTTGCCGGCCATCGATACGGTGATACTCGCCAGGGCCGACACGAAACCCGGCGGTATCGGGGCCTCGGCCTTCCGCGATACGGCCCTGTGGCAGGCTTTCATCGAGGCTGCGCTGACGTCACGTCGTAACTGACTACCCCATGCGAGCCGACTAGCCGGACTCCCAGCTCTCGGCCATCGACTCCAGTCGCTCGCGGAGCTCACGCGCGGGTAGCCAGTGTCCTCTGATCATGACGCCGTCGATGCTGCGTAAATGGTGCAGGTCTTCCAGCGGATCGGCATCCAGTAATACGAGGTTCGCCTGTTTGCCGACGTTGACAGTTCCCATTCGTTCGGCGATGCCCATCGACTCTGCCGCCGAGACGGTGGCGATGCGCAGCACCTCGTAATTGCCCAGCCCGCTTTCGGCGAATGCCAGCATTTCGTCTATTGGCGTGAATCCCGGAATGTAGGCCGAGACGATCGAATCTGTGCCGATCAGCAGATTGCCGCCGGCGCGGGCCAGCCTGGCGATGAAGGCCTGCTGTCGTGGCAGGGCATCGCGCAACGCGGCCTTGGACGCCGGGGAGAAGATGGCATCGAGTCTCTCCGACTCGACGATCCGCTTGCGCAGGGCCGGATGCACGAGAGGGAAGTCCGGGTGTCGGGCGATGTCCTCGCGAGCTTCTGCGTCGAAGAGATAGCGGTTGACAGCCAGAGTCGGGCAATTCCACGTGCGTGTGGCCACGGTCTGCTCGATGAGTTCGTCCATACGGGCTTCGGTCATCGACATCCAGCTGCCAAAACGCTCGGCGTTGCGTCCGCCGTCGACTTCCAGCGCTTCGGGGCGCACACCGTCGAAATCATAGCCACGCAGATGCTCTACGGAGTACTGGCGACTCGCGAGCGCATACTCGATGCCAACCGAGAACGGGACGTGGCCGATGACCGGAAGGCCATGTCTGTTGGCACTGTCGATCACGGCGTCGTAAACCGGCCGGCTGAGGGTATGGTAGATCTTCACGCCCTGATAGCCGGCTCCCGCGTAGCCGGCTATCAGCGGCTCGACGGCTTCCGGATCAGTCACTTTTGTCGAGAATTCCCACACGGCATCCGCCCCTTCATGAATGGGGCTGGTGAAGAACAGGTCGGGACCGATCCAGTCGCCCTCATTCAGTCGCTCCCGGTATTCGAAATGCGCCGGACTGCCCGCCGGGTCTCGCAGCAGCGTGACGCCGGTGGCCGCGTAGAGCAGGAGTTGATTCTCCGCCAGCGCCTTATCACGGTCGGAATCCTCGGTCCTGGCATGGGATCCGATGTGTGCGTGCATGTCCGAGAGGCCGGGTATCAGGAACTTGCCGGTCCCTTCCACCGTTCGCCCCCCTTCCGGTATGGGGACCGTTCCGGTGCGACCCATTGCTATGATCTTGTCGCCCTCGACCAGCACAGTCTGGTCTTCGATTACCCGCTCTCCATCCATCGGGATGACGGTGACATGGGTGAAAGCGGTGAGTTCGGCGGCACCAGCGGCGACCGGCGGAACCAAGAGTAGCCACCAGAAGGAAAATATCATGCGGAAAGACGGTCTGCTCAAAATCTCCTGCCTCCATGGGTCGGGGTGGCACAGTCGCCTGCGTGCGGCGCGCAAGAATGACGGTGCGAGGGCGGCTTCAGCCGGCGCTGGAACTGTATGTGGCGCGTCCGATCGCGACGAGTCTGATGTTCTCGTCGACCACATCGATATCGACGGTCGCGATGCTGCGGCCGGTCTTCCTGACCGTAGCGGTCGCCCGGAGCGTGGCGCCCGCAGCTGGCCGAAGATAATCGACGCGGAAGTTGATGGTCGGAACGCCATGACCGAGCATCATGATGCACGCGTAGCAGCCGGCCGTATCGATGAAGGCGGCGATGGGCCCGCCGTGCACCTGATCACTGCCGGAGAGCCTCTGGTGTTCGGGTCTTGATGGCAGCAGCATGGTCAGGCTGCCGGAATCGCGATTCGCCTCTTCGATACGGAAGCCGCAGAAGGCGTTGTAGGGGCTCGACGCCAGGTCCGCCTGGAGCTTCTGGCACAGATCGGTGTCGGTCACGCTCGTCTCCGATGAGTCGCCGATCGGGTCAGGCTAGGCAGCCGCGCCGATACGGGCAAGATTTGAGACGGCGGCAGGATTGTGCGAGGCGGTGGCGGGTCATACCGGGCGTTCGACAAAAACCCGGCGGTCGAGTTCGCCCTCGCTGACCGCGACGAGTACGGAGACGGCGGCGTCACCGGTCACGTTCGTGGCAGTCCGGATCATATCCAGGACGCGGTCGATACCGGCGATGAGGGCGACACCTTCGAGCGGCAGGCCGACGGAGACGAGTACGATGGACAGTACCATCAGGCCTCCGGCCGGAATCGCCGCGGTTCCCACTGAGGCGAGCAGGGCCGTGGCGCCGATCGTGGCATAATCGACCACCGTCAGTTCGATCCCGTATGCCTGGGCCAGGAAGACGGCGGCCACGGTCTGGTAGATCGCAGTTCCGTCCATGTTTATCGTGGTTCCAATGGGCAGCACGAATCCGGCCACTTCCCGCGAGACACCGAGATTCTCCCTCGCGCAGGCCATGGTGACCGGCAGGGTGCCCGCAGCAGTCGTCGTGCTAAAGGCGATGATCTGCGCCTCCAGGATGCCGCGCAGGAACTGTATGGGATTAACGCGCGCCAGCAGGATCAGCAGCCCTCCCAGCGATAACACCACGTGCAGCAGGCAGGCGGCATAGACCGCCAGTATCAGTTTGCCAAGAGGCAGCAGGACGTTGAGGCCATACTCGGCCGTGGTGACGGCGATCAGGGCATACACACCGAACGGGGCCAGCGCGATCACCATGTCGGTGAGCCGGAAGATCACGGCAGAAAGCGATTCCACGAGCCGGATCACCGGTCGGCCCCGCGAGCCCACCGAGCTCAGGGCGATACCGAACAGGATGGAAAAGACGATGACCTGCAGCGTATCGCCGGAGCTGAAGGCGGCGAAGGGGTTCTCCGGTATCAGCTGGAGTAGTGTCTCGGCGAGGCCCGGAGGCTCGTAGTCCGAGGCGCTCTGCCCGGCGGTTGCGAGCGCGACACCCGCGCCGGGCCGCAGGATCGCCGCAGCGGCCAGACCGATCAGGATCGCGCCGAGCGTCGTCACCATATACAGTCCGATGGTCTTCCCACCCATCCGGCCCATCCGGCCCATGTCGCCGACCGAACTGATGCCCGCGACGATCGACACGAAGATCAGTGGCACGACCAGCATCTTGATGAGCGCGATGAAGGCGTCGCCCACCGGTTCGAGGAAGTCGGCATGCTCACCGAGCAGGGGGCCGGTCACTGCGCCGAGGAGTAGTCCCAGCAGCACCTGCTGCCAGATCGTCAGCCCTTGCAGGGGCATGGCGACAGCTGGCGGGAAGCGGCGAACAGGTGCTCGACGATCACCTGTCTCAGGACGTCAGCAGCGAGCGGTAGCCGGCCAGGGCCTGTGCGCCCCCGGTGTGCAGGAAGACAATATGCTGGTCGTTCGTGTAATGGCCTTGCCGGATGAGGTCGATGAGTCCCGCCATGCCCTTCGCCGAGTACACGGGATCAAGGAGAATGCCTTCGAGGCGAGCGAGCAGCCGGATGGCTTCGATGCAGCCCTCGGTCGGTATGCCGTAGCCGTCGCCTACGTAGTTGCAGTCGACCTGCACGTCCTCGGGCGATGGCTGTGCGTCGATACCCAGATGCTCCGCCGTCTGCCGCGCGAGCTTCAGGACGTTTGCGTGCTGGACGTCGGCGGGCGCGCGGACACCGATGCCCAGCACCGGGATGCCGCAGTTCGTCGCGACCACACCCGCGACCAGACCGGCCTGTGTGCCGGCGCTGCCCGTGGCGTGCACGATGGCGTCTATCTTCAGATCGGCGTCGTTCGCCTGTTGCAGGATTTCCATCGCGGCGTTGACATAGCCCAGGGCACCGATGGCGTTGGATCCGCCGCCCGGCACGATATACGGAGTCCTTCCCCGGGAGTGGAACTCGTCGGCTAGGGTTGCCATCTCCGCGTTCATGTCGGCGCCGCCCGGACGATGCTCGATCGTGGCGCCGGTCAGGTCTTCCAGGAGCACATTGCCGTTCAATCGATACTCATCGTCTTCGAAACCGGTGCGATCCTCGAGGAGTATGTGGCAGTCGAGGCCGAGTCGAGCGCAGGCCGCCGCCGTCTGACGGGTGTGGTTGGACTGGGTCGCGCCCTGGGTGATGACCACATCGGCCTCGTGCACCAGGGCGTCCGCCATGAGGAACTCGAGCTTCCGTGTCTTGTTTCCTCCGCCGGCGAGGCCCGTGCAGTCATCGCGCTTAATCCACAGCGTCGGTCCGCCGAGATGTTCGCTCAGGCGGTCCAGCCGCTCGAGCGCCGTCGGCAGGTGAGCGAATCGCAAGCGTGGGTGTCTAGCGAGATGCATGGGGATACTCCTGTTCGGGGCGGTACCAGAGTGTGGGGTCGGATTTCTCCAGCGGCAGTACGAGGAAAGATGGGCGTTCCGGGCCCCAGTGGATGCGGTAGACCGACGGTGTCTCCGCCACGGCTCCAAAATTGTCGGCATCGGCCCCGGCCAGGGACAGGCGGATCCGGTGCCCCGTATCGAATCGATAGGCGACGGGCAGCAGTCCGAACTCGATGCGCACGGCTGTTCCGGCCGGCATGGGCTCGAAATTGGCGCGCAGATGGGACCGGACCGGTCCGTAGTCCTCGTAGCGCGGTTCGGGATCGATGGCGCGGCTGCCGAGTCGGAGGACACCCTCGGTCACGTAGCGCACCGTCCCGTCGGGTGCGACGTCCTCGATGTACGCGATCAGTGCACCGTCAGGCTCGGACGATTCCAGGTAGAGCTGCAGCTGCGGGTGCCCTGCTATTTCCAGCGCATGCTGCAGCGGTGGCGAAGTAAAGCCGAGCAGTTTCTTGCTCTGGTCCGCGCGATCGCCGTAGCCGGTTGGCAGCCCGGTACCCGGCACGCGGACCAGTGCAGCCCAGCGCGACGCCGGACCGCTCGTTTCCGACGAATCGACGGCATGCTCGCGCGTCCCCGGCACCGTCGCTGGCGCTGCGATCAGTCCGTCGCCGGTCAGGTACACTCGGCGAGTCTCCGCGGAGGGCGGCCAGGTCTGGCTGGCGTGCCACTCCCCCCCACAGAGCATGTAATAGCGGATCGGCGGCTGCTCCTCGTAGCCGTTCGGGATGCCGCGCAGGTAATGATCATAGAAAGGCAGCGTGAAGCTGCTGCGATTCCCGCGCCGGGCGTTGGGACGGTATCCGCAGGGATCGATGGAAGTCGCAGGACCATGATCCCACGGGCCGATGATCAGGTACTGATCCGGATTGTCGCTGTTCGCCAGCTTCTTGAATGCACTCGCCTGGTAGGCGCCGTCCAGCCAGCCGCTGATCAGCAACAAGGGAGTCTGGTTCTTTTGCCAGGCCGAACCATAGGACGCCGGCGAGCCGTCGAATATCTCCCGTCCGGCCAGTCGATCGTCCCGGAATTCGATCGTCTCCAGACCGTCGGAGAAGTCGTAACTGTGGCGGTGCTGTGCGATGGCCTCGTCGAGCCATCGCTGCCCTTCGGGACCATCGACGGGGCGCACGCCGGCCCAGGCGAGGCGACCGAGCCAGGGGACGCCCGGCGGCGGCTCATTCAGGTCCAGGGCGCGCAGCATCTGGCCCCAAGCCGTCGTTATATGGGTATTCTCCAGTCCGCCGGGGAATGCGGCATCGTCATAGGCGTCGAAAAGACTGTATTGGCCGGCGATTGCCCTGACCGCCGGATGACGCTGCAGCATGAGCAGTTCTGCGGCCGTGCCGCCGTAGGACACGCCTTCCGCACCAACGACGCCGTTCGACCAGGGTTGCGAGATCACCCAATCGACGATACGGGGGTAGTCCTCGATCTCACGTTGAAAGAACTCTCTTGGCCGGGTCCCGAATGAGGCCCCTGCACCGCGTACGTCGACGACGACTACGGCATAGCCTGCGTCGATCAGGCGGCGGGTGTTGCCGCTCTCTGTGGAGAAGACGAGATTGAATGGGAAACGCAGGCGCGACGACCGGTGATAGCGTGTGAACGTGACGATGGTCGGGCGCGGGATGCCGTCATATCCCCGCGGCAGGCGGTAGTCCGTCGCAAGCCGTATGCCGTCGTCCATTTCCACGTAGACGGAGCGATTGTCGACAGGCGGCAGGGCGTTGCGGATGGCGCCGAAGGCGAGTGCCGCGACCACGAGCACACCGAGCGCGGCCAGTGTCGCAAGGAGCCGGCCCTTACTACGCGCAGCGTAGAAGACGGCTGCTGCGATCAGCGTCGTACCGCCGGCCAGCGCCACCACCACCAGCTCCGATGGAGCCACGGCCATGGAGCCGGCCCGGATGAATGCTGCGATGACCGCGGTTGCGACGACCAGAAATGTGGTGACGACGCTGGCACGCCGTCCGAGCAGCGCAACGGCGCCGACCAGCAGGAGCGCCGCCAGGAAATACCGGTCTGGCCGTCCGCTTTGCACGGCGCCGAATACCAGCCAGCCGGTCATCGCCATGAGCGCGATGCCGAGCAGTTCCCGTGCCGCCGGGAGATTGCGCGGAGTGCCTGCCGTGGTCATTTTTGCCTGTTCCCGGATGCATGCCCTGCCGATACCGGCCGCCGGGCGTGATCATCACCGCCGCGGCACAGTATCCCTGATCCCGGCTGCGCAGCGATGTGAGCGAGGTCGTCCGGTTATTGCCAGGGGACGAGCGGCGGGAATTCTCTTCCCGTCGCTCATAATGGTGTGTGCGACCCGCGGATGACCAATAATGCCGTATCCGATGGAGGAGCATTCCATGAGACAAAAATATATTCTGAGACGTCAGCAAAACCGCCATGCCGCACAGGCGCTCCTTTCCGCCAGCGTCGTTGCAGTGCTGCTGGCCGTCTTCTGCTCAGTCTGGTCTGTCACCGGTCATGCCGCCGAGCCGTCTGCGCCGCCCGCCCGCCCGTACCATGTGCAATTTGGCGCAGAGATTCCGGTGCGGGATGGCACCAGGCTCAGTGCCACGATACTGCGCCCGGCCGATCAGCGGGAGCCTCTGCCCGTCATACTGCGCTTCACGCCCTACGGGGCCGATCGCTATTTTCCCAAAGCTGCGTTCTTCGCGACCCGTGGCTATGTCGTCGCGATCGTCGAGGTGCGCGGACGTGGGGATTCAGAGGGCGTATATCGACCCTACGTGAACGACGCGAAGGACGGCTACGACGTCGTGCAGTGGCTTGCGGATCGCGACTATTGCGACGGTCGAGTCGCAATGCGCGGTGCGTCCTACACGGGATTTCTGCAGTGGGCGATCGCCGCGCTGAATCCGCCGGCGCTGAAGACCATCGTGCCGGGGGCAGCTCCCTATTTCACGGTCGACAATCCGGCCTACCGTGGCGTAGAGATTCCCTATCGGCTCCGTTGGTATGCTCTGGTAGCGGGGCGGCAGCGTAATACGAACTTCAATTCGGCCAGAGAGTTCTGGAACGGCCTGTACGCAGAGCTCGCCAGGGGCGAACTGGAATATGCGCGCCTGGATGAGGCCGCCGGGCTGCCGACTTCTTATTGGGAAAAATCTCTCCAGACGCCAGAATCGCGGGAGCGTTACAGACGGATGAATCCGACCGCGACGGCGCTCGCGCAGATCGATATCCCCGTGCTGACTATGACCGGCGCCTATGATGGCGCTCAATTGGGAACCTTCACTCACTACCAGCGGCTGCTCGAAACGAACCCCGACGCCGCCGAGCACACCTGGCTCCTTGTCGGGCCCTGGGATCACGCGGGGGTCAGCAGCACGCAACGTGAGATCGGCGGCATCGATTTCGGCGAAGCGGCCGCTGTGGACCACCTGGAACTGGAGCTCGACTGGTTCGATTGGGTGCTGAAGGACGGTGAGAAACCCGCACTGCTTCAAGGCCGGGTGACCTACTTCATGGCGGGACCGGACGAGTGGCGGAGCGTAGCGTCGCTCGATGCGCTGCCATGCTGCCGCAAGCTCGTGCTCGGGGACAGGAATTCCGGCTCCGGGGGCGACTATCTCGACGGCAGGCTAATCGCGGATGGGGGGGACGCAGAGCCGACGATCCATCGCTTTCGCTACGACCCGGGTCTGCCGACCGTCTCGTGGGGCCCGTACTTCGGCGCCGCGGCCCGGGGCGACGATCATCTTCTCGATGACGAGCTGCCGCTGGAGATCGGTGATCGCGGTCTGGTCTACGAGACGGATCCTGCTCGTGGACCTTACGACGTCGTCGGTAATCCGGTGCTCGAGGCACGCATCGCACTCGATGTCCCCGACACGGATCTGATCGCCGTGCTGTATGACGTGGCGCCGGATGGCTCGACTATCACGCTGGCGTACGACTTCCTGCGTGCCCGCTATCGGGACGGCGCGATCGCCCCGGACTTCCCGGAGATCGACCGATTCCATGACTACCGGTTCGAAATGACCTGGGTCGCACGACGGATTCCGGCGGGTCACCGGCTGCGTCTCTTCGTTACCGCCCCCGGTATCAGCCACTTCTTCCAGCGCCATACCAATACCGACAAGCCGGTCGCTTTTGCGGATCCGACGGATCATGCAGTGGCGAATATCCGCCTCAAGGCCGATGGTCAATCGCAGCTCCTGCTGCCCGTGGGGGACGGCGAGTGACACCCGATTCGCAAGACACGCTCGATGGACTGGTGACGCCCTGTCTTCTCCTGGATCTGCGCAGGATGGAGCGCAACATCCGGCGTATGGCGGAGAACATCCGCGGACTCGGCAGCACGCTCCGCCCACACGTCAAGACGCACAAATGCGGGGAAATCGCGAAGCGAGTACTGGCGGAACCCGGCACGAGCGGCATCACCGTCTCCACGCTGCAGGAAGCCGAATACTTCTTCGAGCACGGCGTTAGCGACATCCTCTATGCGGTGGGGATCGCGCCGAACAAGCTTGCTCGTGTCGCGGCTCTGATGGACCGTGGCTGTGACCTGAGTATCGTGCTCGACGATCCCGTAATGGCCCGTCACGTCGCGAAGACTGGTGTACAGGAGGGCCGTTGCTACCGCGTGATGATCGAACTCGATACCGACGGCCATCGCTCGGGTGTTGACCCCGCCGGCGAAAGCCTGCTGGAAATCGGTCACATCCTGCACGCATCGGCAGGCACCGAGCTTGTGGGCGTCATGGCCCACGCCGGTGAGTCCTATTTCTGCGATTCCCGCGAGGCGCTGCTGACCATGGCGCGCCAGGAACGCGACCGTAGCGTGGCAGCGGCGGAGCGGCTGCGGGCGGGCGGCGTCTCATGTCCGGTCGTCTCCATAGGTTCCACCCCTACAGCGCTCGCGTCGGAGGACCTGACCGGCGTGACAGAAGTGCGCGCCGGCGTCTATGTTTTCTTCGACCTGGTGATGGCGGGCATCGGTGTCTGTACCCAGGATGATATCGCCGTCAGTGTCCTGACGAGCGTCATCGGGCATCAGCGGGACAAGGGCCGGGTCATCACCGATGCGGGCTGGATGGCCATGTCGCGGGACCGGGGTACGGCCCGCCAGGGTAGGGACTATGGTTACGGGCTCGTCCGGCGCAGAGACGGCAGCGCGCTCGATACGATGATCGTCGCAGACGCCAACCAGGAGCACGGTATCGTGAAGACCATGGACGAAGGCCAACCTTTACCGTATGAGGACCTGCGCCTCGGGACATTGCTCCGCGTTCTCCCGAATCACGCCTGCGCGACCGCCAGCGAATTCGATCGGTACTTCGTGGTGGAGCAAGAGCGGGTGGTGGCGGAATGGGAGCGCACCCGCGGCTGGTGATTCGCTGCCGCATCGCGTATCCCCGGACCCTCCGGATGGCCGATCAGAGTAGTCTTCCGGCAGTCTGCACAACTCTCGCGCGCGCCGCACCGCTAGGATATCGAGTCGCCGTACTCGAGGAGGCGGATGTGCCGCAGGGGAGTGCATCAGGCGCAATGATTTCATATTCGGACAGGAGCAGCGGATGACCGGTGCCGAGCCAGCGGCGACGAAGGATCGGGCGGACGAGGCGAAAGGCCGTCGTCTGCTCGAGGCCGCGCTGGTCTGGGACAACCATGCCAACCTGCCCATCGATTACGACGCACACGAACGCCTCATCCATCGGCTCGGCGAATTCCGCACTGCCGGCGTCGATGTCGTCAGTCTCAATGTCGGCTACAACAAGGTGCCGCTCGAGCGGCAGGTTCGCCTGCTGGCGCAGGTGCGCCGCTGGATCAAGTCCCATGTCGATGGCTACAGCCTGGTGGAGACAGTCGCCGATATCCGTTCCGCCAAAGCGTCGGGAAGACTGGCGGTCACGTTCGATATCGAAGGGATGGACGTGGTGGAACAAGATCCGAGCCTTCTCGGACTGTTCTATGACCTGGGCGTGCGCTGGATGCTGATTGCCTATAACACCGATAATCTCGCGGGAGGCGGTTGCTACGGATCGGGGATGGGTCTGACCCGCTTCGGCCGGGAGCTGCTGGACGAGATGGCGGCGCTCGGGATGGTGCCCTGCTGCAGTCACACCAGTGAGCGTACGGCGTACGACGTACTCGAGCACTATGCGGAACCCGTCATATTCTCGCACTCCAACCCGGCTGCTCTCGTGCCGCATCCCCGAAATGTGCCGGACGATCTCATCCGGCGCTGCGCGGCCAGTGGTGGCGTGGTCGGGATCTGCGGTCACAGTGTCTTTCTGGGCGCACCGAAGCCGACTGCGACCGATGTCGTACGCCACATCGACTACGTCGTGCAACTGGTCGGGCCCGATCACGTCGGCATCAGTCTGGACACCGCCCTGTTCGACGAAGCGGCGAAACAACGTGAAGCGGAGCTGGCGCCCCGCACGGTACCTGCGGAGTACGCTTACACGAGTGCTGTCACACTGGGCCCGGAAGTCTACCCGGCGATCGCGGATGAACTCGTGCGTGCCGGCTATGCGGACACAGAAATAACAAAGATCCTCGGTGGCAACTTCCTGCGCGTCGCCGAGGCGGTATGGAAAGAACCGGGAGCGCGATCCGGCATGCCGTGCAGCGCCGGTCCGGAGGAGTGAAGAAATGGTGGTCAACGCGAAATCGGCGTACGAGGAATTCAAGACACAGGCGGAGGCTCTGGAGTTCCGAAACTGCGCTTTCATCGACGGGGCCTACCGTGATTCGGCGAGCGGGGCGACATTCGCTACCGAGAACCCCGCCACCGGGCGGGTGATCACGCAGATAGCGGCGTGTGACAGCGCGGACGTTGACAAGGCGGTGCGGAGCGCTCGACGTGCCTACGAGCAGGGAGGGTGGTCGCGGTGCAGCCCCGGTGAGCGCAAGGACAAGTTGCTCAGATTCGCCGATCTGATCGAGGAGCACGCGGTCGAGTTGGCTCTGCTGGATGCGCTCGAAGCGGGCAAGCCGATCACCGATTGCACGGGCATCGACGTGCCGGAGACGCTGACCTGTATCCGGTGGTATGCGGAAGCGGCCGACAAGCTCTACGATCAGGTGGCACCGACGGCCGCCGACAAGCTGGGTCTGATTCTGAGAGAACCGGTGGGCGTGGTCGGGGCGGTCGTGCCATGGAACTTCCCTCTGCTCATGGCGGCCTGGAAGATCGGGCCGGCGCTTGCCGCCGGCAATTCGGTGATCCTGAAGCCCGCCGAGCTGTCGTCGCTCAGTGCGCTGCGGGTGGCCGAACTCGCCGTTGAAGCCGATATACCCGAGGGCGTGCTGAATGTGGTGCCCGGGCTCGGTGAGACGGCGGGACGCGCCATCGGCGAGCACATGGACATCGACGTGGTCACCTTTACGGGATCCACCGAGGTGGGCCGCCTGTTCCTGCAGTACGCTGCGGCATCGAATCTGAAACGCATCACGCTGGAGTGCGGTGGCAAGAGTCCGCAGGTGATCATGGCGGATGCTGCGGATCTCGATGTGGTCGCCGAGCATGTGACGAATGCCGCGTTCTGGAACATGGGTGAGAACTGCAGCTGCGGTTCGCGCCTGATCGTACACCGCGACGTGCGCGAGGCGTTGCTCGAGCGCATTGTGGAGAAGACGCAAACATGGGTAGTCGGTGATCCGCTCGATCCGGCAACGAAGGTGGGCGCGATGATCGAGAAGGCGCACCTCGACAAGGTGCTCGGATACATCGAACAGGGCGGCCGGGATGGTGCTACGGTCGTCGCCGGTGGCCGACGCGTGAACCCGGAGTCGGGCGGGTACTTCGTGGAGCCGACGATCTTCGACAGGGTGACCAACGACATGCTCATCGCCCGTGAGGAGATATTCGGGCCCGTGCTTGCGGCGATCACCGCGGAAAACGAGGAACATGCGATCGAACTGGCCAACGACTCCGCCTATGGGTTAGCGGCTTCGGTGTACACGCGGGACGTCAACCGGGCCCACCGGCTCGCTCGAGCTCTGAAGGCAGGAACGGTGTCGGTGAATTGTTATTCGGAGGGAGACATCACGACACCGTTCGGAGGCTACAAACAGTCCGGGTTCGGCGGCAGGGACAACGCATTGCAGGCGTTCGAACAATACACCGAGACAAAGACAATCTGGTACGACTTTGCGGAGTAATTCGAGTTGAAGATCACGGCTATACAGGCATTCCGGGTCGCCTTGCCACTGCGCGAGGACAGCTACAGCTGGTCCGGCGGCAAAACGGTATCGGAGTTCGACAGCACCATCGTCCGGATCGAGACCGATGCGGGCGTCAGCGGACATGGCGAGGTGTGCCCCCTCGGTCCGTTCTACCTGCCGGCCTTCGGGGAAGGCGCACGGTCCGGTATACGGGAGCTTGGGCCGCACCTGCTGGGCGAGGATCCCACACAGCTCACGCGAATCAACGCTTGCATGGACACGGCGCTGAAGGGTCACCCCTATGTCAAATCGGCGCTCGATATCGCCTGCTGGGACATACTAGGCCAGGTGGCGGGACTCCCCGTCTGCGAGTTGCTCGGCGGGCGTTTCGGGGATGACTTCGTCCTGTATCGAGCCATATCCCAGCGTTCCCCCCAGGAAATGGCGGACAACGTCGAGATGTACCGGGACGAGGGCTATCGCCGCTTCCAGCTGAAGGTGGGAGGCGATCCTGACACGGACATCGAGAGAATCCATGCCGTGGCAGAACGCCTCCAGTCGGGAGACAAGCTGGTGGCAGATGCCAACACGGGCTGGCTGATGCACGAGGCCGCCCGCGTCGTGCGCGGTGTCCGGGATGTCGACGTCTACATCGAACAGCCATGTCTCAGCTACGAAGAGTGCGTATCGATCCGGCGCCGTACGGATCTTCCCTTCGTGCTCGATGAGTGCATTGATGGCGTTGACCGGATATTGCGTGCGAGCACCGAGCAGGCCATGGATGTGGTCAACATCAAGATCAGCAAATTCGGGGGGCTGACGAAAGCCCGTCTGGCGCGCGATATCTGTGCCAGCCTGGGGATTGCAATGACCATCGAGGATAGCTGGGGCGGTGACATCATTACGGCTGCCATCGCGCATCTCGCGCACAGCACACCGGCGGAGCTGTTGTTCTCGTCGACGGACTTCAATAGCTATGTCACCGTGAGTACGGCCGACGGCGCACCGCAGCGAGAGAATGGCCGGCTGCGCGCGTCCGATCAGCCGGGGCTCGGTATAGTGCCCCGCACCGAAGTGCTGGGTGACCCGGTGCACGATATTCGCTGAGATGGACAGCGGCTGATCCGCGGAGGCTTCGCATGACAGAGAAATTCACAGGCGTATTCGCCGCGATGGCGACCCCGATGTCGGCGGAACAGGAACTCGACCTCGCCAGGCTGGAGGAGCTGACCGAACGCCTGGTAGCCGGTGGCGTGCACGGTCTCGCGCCGTTGGGCAGTACCGGCGAGTTCTATGCGCTCTCGGCTACGGAGCGCCAGACGGTTGCGCGTACGGTCATCCATGCCACGTCGGGGCGGGTGCCGGTGGTCGTCGGTGCGAATGCGGGGTCCACGCGTGACGTGATCGCCTATTGTCGGGAAGCGGAAGCGCTGGGTGCCGATGGCGTTCTGCTTGCACCTCCCTACTATTCGCTGCCGACCGATTCCGAGTTGATCGGACATTTTCGTGCGGTAGCCGGGGCGATCGACATCCCGATCATACTCTACAATTATCCGGGTCGTGCCGGGGTCGACCTGACCCCCGATCTGGTCGAGCGTTTGTCCGAGGTCGATGGCATTGACTACATCAAGGAAAGCAGCGGTGATGCTACTCGCGTCACCGATATCCTGGTGCGCTGCGGCGAGCGCATGACGGTTTTCTGTGGCAGCGATACACTGGCACTGGAGAGCCTGGTTGCCGGGGCGACAGGCTGGGTCGGCGGCGTCGCGAACGTTCTGCCGGAAGAGCACCGGGACCTCTATGAGCTCGTTGTCGACGGCCGCGTCGACGAGGCGCGTGAACTCTACTACAAGCTGATACCTTTGCTGCAGCTGTTCGAAGGCGGTGGTCAGTACACGCAACTGGTGAAGGCGGGTTGCGCCATGCGCGGACTCGATGTCGGACCGCCGCGGGCACCGCTCGCGGAGACGGGAGCAGCCGAGCGCGACCGGCTCGACAGTCTGCTGCAGGCATTTTTCGCGCCGGAAGCCGGGTGTCGGCGCGAGCAGCGGTAGTGAAGGAATCGCAGCAGCGAACCGCCGTCTACCCATTGGCGGACGCGATCCCGCAGGAGAAGCTCGATGCCGAGGTCTGCTATCTCGCGCATCTGAACGAGAAGCCTCTCATCCTCCGGCTGCTGGCTTATCTTCGGCTCGGCGGGCCTGGCTTCATGGGGGCTGCGCTGACGCTGGGGGCCGGCACCCTGACGGCAGCGATGCTTTCTGGTGCGCAGTTCGGCTACAAGACGTTATGGATCAGCTGGGCCGCCATCGGCTCGGGACTGTTCATGATGGCGGCCATGGCCCGGTTCACGGCCAAGGGCCAGTTTCGCATCATCGAAAAGCAGCGTGAGCATCACGGCTGGCTGATCTCGCGGGTGCTGACCGCCTTCGTCGGCTTGGTCTGCGTGGCCGTGATCTTCAATTTCGGACAGGTTGCTCTCGGCACCCATCTGATCGAGTCCGTAGCGTCGGAACTCGGTGTGCATTTTCCACAGTCTTTGAACTGGCCGATCTTCGGTCTGGTGACCGCGTGGATCGCGCTGAGCTATGGCAGGGGCGGGCGCCGTGGCGTGGTTTTCGTCGAATCGGTCATGAAAATAGCCCTGGCGCTCATGCTGCTCTGTTTCGCGGCGTGTCTCGCGGTCGTGGGCATTGACTGGAGCGCCGCGCTGGAAGGATTCCTCATACCGTGGCTGCCCACCGGCGCGGCAGGGATCGATCTTTTCATCGCCTCATCGGCCGCTGCCGTCGGCGTCATGGACTGGGTCTTCTTCCACTACACCGGCCTGTCGAAGGGCTGGGGCGCCGGCCATGAGAAGCTGGCGCGGACGGACATCGTAGTCGGCTTCGCGTTGCCATTCCTGCTCGTTAATTTCGTGGTGGTCTCGCTGTTCGCCGGCACGCTTTACGGCGCCGGGGACCTGCCTACGACCGCCGTGCAGCTGTCGGCGGCACTGGTGCCGTTACTCGGTGAGACCGGGGCAAAATATGCTTTCCTGCTCGGGTTTCTCGCCGTACCAATAACGACTACCGTTGGCATGAGCATCGCCTGCGCCATCGGCATGCACGAGGCGTTCGGCTGGCAACCGAATGTTCGGTCGTGGCGCTGGAAAGCCTGCATATTGTTGCCGCAGGTGGGATTGCTGGCCGCATGGTTGCCCAGCCCGGTGCTGCTGATTATCTTCATCGCAGCACTGTTGTCGCTTTCCAACAACGTGGTCGGCTGGTCGTTTTACCTGATGCTCAACGACAGGAGCGTCCTGGGCCGGGATTGTCCGAGGTCCTATCTCTGGAACCTGGGCGTGCTGGTGCAGATCACACTACTTAACTGCGTGGCGATCATGTGGGTGTTCAATCGACTGGGGCTCTGGGAGTGACGCGATGATCGATCTGGAGAAGAGGGTGGGGCCCATGCGTCTCAGGGCATGGGGTCTGGTCGTGAACTTCCTCGGCAACGTCCTGGCTTTGCTCGGTTTGTCGATGGTGTTGAGAGAGGGCACCGGCTGGCCTTTACTCATCACGGGCGCTGCCGTGACGTTGCTCTGTCTCCTGATACTGGCGCGGTCGGTCCGCACGGAGGAGCCATGATCGGAAGATCCCGTAATATTGGCAAGATGCTCGCCGCCATCGTCAGCCTGTCCATGCTCGGGACGGGGCCCGGGGCGCTGGCCGCCGAGTACGGTCTCGTGATCCAGGGCGGACGGGTGATCGACCCCGAGAGCGGGCTCGATGCGGTCATGAACGTTGGAGTGAATGGCTCGACCATCGAGTCCGTATCGGCTGATGCACTCGACGGTGAATATGTGATCGAGGCCGACGGTCTCGTCGTTGCACCCGGGTTCATCGACCTGCACGCCCATGGCCAGACCGAGGAGGCCTACCGCCTGATGGTGCACGACGGGGTGACTTCGGCCTTCGAGATCGAACTCGGGACGGATGATGTCGACCGCTGGTACGCGGAGAGAAATGACGGACAGTACCTGAACTACGGCGTCGGTGCGGGCCATATCCCGGTGCGGATGGCCGTGATGGGTGACCCGGCAGAATCGCTGCCGACGGGGCCGGGAGCCTGGCAGGCCGCTACGGCAGAAGAGATCGATGCGATGATCCAGGGGTTGACGCGGGGTCTCGCCAGAGGAGCGGTAGCAGTGGGGATGGGCCTCGAATACACGCCTGCGGCGACCGACGAGGAGGTTCTGGAGGTGATGCGGCTTGCCGCTGCGAAGGATGCGAGCGTCCACGTGCATCTCGACGCCGGCCTCGAAGGGCTCAAGCGGGCGATCGATCTGGCATCGGAGGCGGATGCGTCTCTGCATGTCGTGCATGTGAACTCCGCCGCTAAGGCCCTCATCGACGAGTATCTCGCGCGGATCGGGACGGCGGCCGAGAGCGGGCTGGATATCACGACCGAGACCTATCCTTATGGTGCGGGCATGACTCGCATAGAGTCGGCGAAATTCAGCGATTGGGAGTCCTGGCCGGACGAGGAGTTCGGCAAGTTCCAGTGGGCGGAGACCGGGGAGTGGCTCGATCGTGAGACCTTCGGCACCAGGCGCAGCGAGGGCGGCATCATCATCCATCATGCGCGTAGCGAGGCGATGACACGGAAAGCCGTCGGTCACCCACTGACGATGATCGCGAGTGACGGGTTTATAGTGGACGGGGTCGGCCATCCCAGGGTGTCGGGGTCCTTTTCCCGTGTCCTTGGCCGTTATGTGAGGGAGGAGAGCTTGTTGGCCTTGCCGGCCGCGATCTCGAAGATGACCCTGGAGCCGGCTCGACGCCTCGAAGGCCGGGTGCCTGCAATGAAACGAAAGGGGCGGGTACAGCCGGGAGCGGATGCGGATCTCACGATCTTCGACCCGAACGCGATCATCGATCGATCGACCTACGCCGACCCTGCCGAGACGTCGGCGGGTATCGAGTACGTAATCGTCGGCGGCCGCCCGGTGATCCGCAACGGCGAGCTCATTGAGGATGCCCGTTTCGGCAAGGCTGTCCGCGGTGCCATTAAGGATGCGTCGGGCGAGGGAAGCTGACCGCCACGGTCGGACCAGGCTCAGGGGGCCTTCCGCCGCTCTTCGGGCAACTGGGTGGTCGGCCGCTGCACATCACTCGGCAGGTAGCCGTGGTATCGCTTGAAGGCATGAGTGAAGTTGGCCGGGTATTCGTATCCGACCGCATA
>Ga0102926_1000354_pt1 | contig 25833 bp, 22 predicted proteins | sample SalPonR1_A_D2_MG_FD_78173 | JGI IMG/M metagenome (GOLD analysis project Ga0102926, IMG submission 78173) | Salt pond soil microbial communities from South San Francisco under conditions of wetland restoration - Salt Pond MetaG R1_A_D2_MG | ecosystem: Environmental > Aquatic > Marine > Intertidal...
AACATTGTTGCTCTTGGCAAAAACTGCAATTAAAAAAGCCGGTGAGGTTTCATTGGAAATGGACGGCAACGAACCCGCAGATATGGATGCATCGGACCTCGAAGCTTTGGCGGAGGCTTCGGCAGAGCAGAAGGCAGCAGTGAAAGAGGCTTTTGAGGACGAAGGCATAGCTCTGGACAAGGCGTTCGAAAGCAGGGTTGTCATAAATGTTGAAGGGGATGGGTACTTGGCATCGGTCGAGTTTGAATCAGGGGCTCTTGGCGGAGCTTTCGACGAAGGACTTGACGAGGTGGCTGTAGTTACACCATGGGCGGAGATCGCCCTCGGCGCAGATACCCTAAGCTCAGAAGACATGGACAAGGAAGTTGTGGTGGAAGTTAGGCCAACCAATGAATCTGACCTGCCTGAAGGGGCAAATGTACCTGAAGGCGCAAGGGTTATTGACATGAATCTCTTTGTTGGCGGTGACAAGACAAGCAACTTCAATGGCACTATTAAGGTTTCCATACCATTTGAATATGATGGAGACAATGAAGAAGAGCTTACGGTATATTGGCTCAAGGATGACGGGAGCGTCGTTCCTGTGGGCGGAGCATACGACTCTGATTCGGGAATGATTGTATTTGAGACTGACCACTTCAGCAAGTACTTTGTTGATGAATCGAGCGTTTCATTCAGTGACATGGAAATTGCCGCTTGGGCGGAAGACCAAGTTGCGGCAATGGCAGGAAAGGGCTTCATAAATGGAAGGGCTCCGGGCCGATTCGATCCTTCAAACGATATAACAAGATCGGAATTCGCAGCGATAGTCACAAGGATGCTGAGCCTGGAGGCTTCAAATGATTACACGGCGGAATTTGCAGATGTTTCTGATTCGGACTGGTTCGCCGGTTCTGTTGCCGCAGCAAGCGAGGCGGGACTGATGAACGGCAAGGGCTTAGGGATGTTTGATCCGAATGGCAAGATAACGCGTCAGGAGCAGGGATTGGTTCTTTCTAATATTCTAAAAAGCTATGGATATTCAGAAGGAGAAATAAAGCTTGACGATGAATTTAATGATGCCGCAAGTATTGCATCATGGGCTGAGGATGGAGCGGCTTGCGCCGTGTATCACGGCCTTATCAACGGCATTGACGGACGGTTTGCGCCGATTGAAAAAGCTACGCGCGCACAGTCTGCGGTTATGCTCTGCAGGCTTTACTTTAAAATAATCAAATGATGCAATGAATCAAAAGCTCCGAAAGAATATTTTCGGGGCTTTTTTCTATGCTTGTTGTTAAAACATGTATATTTAGGTTTGATAGTGGTATTATAAAAATATAAATGATTTTATGCATAACATATCGGAAACGATTTATCCGTTTTTATAAATGTTTGCGAATACATAGGAGTTGTCTGAAAAAATACCGGAAGGATTGTTTGTATATTTGTTGTAAAGCCAATGGAAAGAACAAACTTCAATTTTTGACTGCAAAAGCAATGATATTTTGTATTCTGATGACAAACAAACCAGAGAGGAGAAGCGATGGAAGGAAAAATAAAAGGATATTCTCTTGTTGTTTTTTCTGCTTTCCTATGGGCGACCACAGGAATATTCGGAGGTCTTCTTCTCGATGCCGGGCTTTCGTCAAACCAAGTGGCATTTTTGAGAATGTTTGGATCTTCATCGATTCTTTTTTTGATTTTTGTATTGTTCAAGCCGTCAAATTTCAAGATAGACAGAAAAGGTATTTTGTTGACAATGCTTTTCGGGTTACTGGGACAGGCAACATTGAACTGGTTTTATTTTGAGACTCTTCGTTTGACTTCGGTTTCAACCATTACGGTATTTCTATATACTTCACCGGCATTCATAGCGTTAATGGCATATTTCATTTTTGGAGAAATTTTTGATTCGGGAAAGGGAATCGCATTGATTTTGAGTTTCGGGGGATGTTTTCTTGTAAGCACAGGAGGTGATTTGAGCAATCTTGTTTTGAATTTGCCGGGAATATTGAACGGATTGGGAGCGGGTGTGACCTATGCTATTTTTACAATTCTATGCAAATATTTATCGGACGACTACAACGAGTTTACAATCATTTTTTACGCAATGGTTTTCGGATGGATATTCTTCTTGCCCTTTTCACAAATTAATGGATTGCTGACCATGGAGTGGTCAGCGGGGATGTTTGGAACTGCCTTGATGCATTGGATTATTCCAACGGTTATAGGCTACAGCGTATACATAAAGGCTTATACATACGGGATAGAATCTTACAGGGCGGGCATTCTGGCGTCCATGGAGGTTGTATTCGCGGCATTTCTTTCTTTTGCGGTTTTCGGTGAAAAAATGGGTATGGTAAAGATTGTCGGGATTTTGTTGGTTATGTGCGGGGCATCGGTTTTTGCCATTAAATTAAAAACGAAAAATCCGGGAAGAATTGAAGAGTTCCCCTGTGTAGGCGAAGACGGGAATTTAAGGAGGGAAAAATGAACACGCTGATTGTTTATGCATCGAAGCATGGAGCGACTGAGAGGGCGGCTGAAAAGCTCTCGGATAAATTGAATGGAAATGTTGACTGTGTCAATCTGAAAAAAGGCATTCCGGAATCGATGAATCAATATGAAAGAGTGATACTTGGCACTTCCGTATATGGTGGAAAACTTCACAAGGAGTTTGTCGACTTTATAGAAAAAAATGAACATGAGCTTAAAAAAAAGGAATATGCGTTTTTTGTCTGCTGCGGCTTTGAAGCCAAAGCTGAGACTTACTTGAGGGAAAACCTTGCGGATGAGCTTGTTGATAAAGCATTGTTTGTAAAATATTTCGGCCAGGAGATAGTTTGGAAAAAAATGAAGTTTTACGAGCGTGCGGCTTTGAAAATGGTGGCAAAGGTAAAGAACGACGTTCATGACATAAGGGACAAGGACATAGAGGAAGCAGCCGATTTTTTGAATGAGATGTAGACCTTGAGGATGGGGCATGGGATGTAAAAAAACGAAGGGCGTTTTATGACATTTGACATGGAAATGGCATATGTCACAGGTCTTTCAAAGGCTTAAAGCAGCGGTCCGATAACGAGCTCGCATGAATGTGAAGAGTTGCGGAATTCGAATGTTGATGATACAATCAAATGGTTGATTGTAGACAATTGAAGGGTCGCGGGATATATCCATTTGTGAAATGGGTGATGATGAATTATTTTAAAACGATAATTTGAACATGTATTCTTTGCGTGATTTTTCGTATTGCTATGTTGAATAATTGAAATTTATCGAATTGTTGAAAATATCAAGATCTGATATTAACCTTGTACATTGTCAGCAATAGGGAAGTTCTGTGGCTTCTCTATTTGTTTGCAAAAAAAATACATAATATTGATTTAAAGAGGAAATGAATTTTGTATCAATAAAAAATCCAGTGTCAATAATAGTGCGTAGAACATGGAAACCTAATAGAAGGTTATGCGAAATTTGCTTTTGCGCAATTTATTCTAATTTAACATGACTAACAAGGGGGAGACTCAGGCATGAAAAACAGAAATAAAATAGGTGTCATAGATTCAGGAATAGGGGGATTTACAGTTGTAAAGGAACTAAGGAAGTTGTTGCCCAATGAGGGTATAATTTATTACGGGGACAATCTGAATTGTCCTTACGGAAATAGAAGCAAGGAAGAAATCTTAGGGCTTACACTGAATATGCTGGACTTTTTAAGTGAAAAGAAAGTTAAAGTAGTTGGTATTGCTTGCAATACTATTTCGACATTGATTGATGACTATAAAGACAAATATGATTTTCCAATAATGGATATAATTACACCGACAGTGGAACATGTTACTGCTAGTAAAAAAGACGGCATAGGGATATTGGGAACCGCATTCACAATAGAATCCGGAACTTATCAAAAAAAACTTATAAGTTTAAATGACAAAATAAAAATTGTTGGCGAATCTTCATCAGAGTTAGCCACATTTATTGATAACGGCGATTTCGACTCTCCAGCAATTAAAAAAGTTATTAATCACCACTTGAATAATATAACAAAAGACAACGAAGTTTCACACTTGATATTGGCATGTACACACTACCCGATTGTTGAAGATTTAATTAAACTTGAAGCACCAAATCTGGAAATAATAAACCCGGCGTATTATCTTGCCGAGAAGATTGGATCGACATTAAAAGATAATAATATGTTGAAAGAAGACAATAATATGGAAAGCATGATTGAAATATTCACAACAGGAAATGCAGAAATTTATTATAATACGATCGATAAACTTAAAATTAAAGATAAATATTGTATTACCAATGTTGGTAAATAATTAAATTGAATTTGACTTCAAGGAATACTTGCAGAAATATAGCAAAAGAAAACTTATATAAAACCTAAAAAAAACCCCGGTTGGCGCCGGGGTTTAATATATGTCTTTAACCGAACGAAATATTTCAAATACACAATAAAAGTTCGTAAAAAATACACTATATGTGAAAATATTAAAAAATAATAAAAAATATTTCGGAAAAGCATTGACATGAGGTACAAATGATCATATAATTCTGAACTATATTAAGTATACAAAATGCATAAAAACAAAAAAACATAAAACCAAAAAAACGATGAAGGGAAGAGTAATCTCAATCTGAACTCAAGCGAGCCGGTGACAGTGTGAGACCGGTGGGAGGATTGTTGTGAAGAACATCCCGGAGTATCTGACCGAAATGAAAACAGTAGGCTCAGACGGCGAAGGACCGTTAAATCCTGAGAGTATCGATCATTTGGATTTATACTTGCAAGCAGGCTTTAAAGCAATTGAGGTGGCACCGCGGAAGATGACCTTTCGTCCTTATGACAGGGATGATGGGTCTTTTTATATTAAAAACAAACAAAGGACAATGAAAAGGAGTGATTTTATGGAAGGCTTGACTATGACGGCAATTGACACAATGTGGGTTCTCATTGCGGCGGCACTTGTATTTTTTATGCAGGCCGGATTCGCTTTGGTTGAGGCTGGCTTCACAAGATCGAAAAATGCGGGAAACATTATAATGAAAAACCTCATGGATTTTTCCATAGGGTCAATCATGTATTGGTTTCTGGGTTTCGGACTTATGTTTGGAATAACAAACTATGGATTCTTTGGATCTGTAACCTTGTTCTCGGCGGGTGATTTTTCGCATCTGGGTCTTGGAATTCCGACTGAGGCTTTCCTTATTTTTCAAACGGTATTTTGCGCAACTGCAGCTACCATTGTATCTGGAGCCATGGCGGAAAGAACCAAATTTTCAGCTTATTTGATTTTTAGTTTGTTTATTACCTCAATCATATATCCTGTAGTCGGTCATTGGACATGGGGCGGAGGATGGCTCGCAGGAATGGGCTTTCACGATTTTGCAGGTTCGAGCGTAGTCCACGGACTTGGAGGCATGGCTGCTTTGGTTGGAGCATATATGCTGAAGCCGAGAATTGGAAAATACGACTCTTCGGGCAAGGCCAAGACAATACCGGGCCACAATATGATTATGGGAGCTTTGGGAGTTTTCATACTCTGGTTTGGATGGTTCGGATTCAACCCGGGGTCAACTCTTTCGGGGATGGCTTTTGAGGATATTGCACACATATTTATGACAACAAATCTTTCGGCTGCGATGGCAGCGACATCGGCTATGTTTTTTACATGGATCAAGTGGGGAAAGCCTGATGTGGGAATGACACTCAACGGAGCGTTGGCGGGGCTTGTTGGAATAACGGCAGGAACGGATGCGGTAAGCTTGGTCGGCGCCGCGTCAATAGGACTTATTTCAGGTGTTTTGGTTATACTGGGGGTAGAATTTATAGAGAAAGTGCTTAAAATTGACGATCCTGTAGGAGCTTCTGCTGTACATGGCGTATGCGGATTTTCGGGAACTATTCTTGTAGGAATTTTTGCAACCGATGGAGGACTTCTCTATGGAGGAGGAACGGACCTTTTGGTGACTCAGACAATCGGTGTTTGGGCAATAGCGCTCTGGACGCTCGCAACGACTTTCGTGCTCTTCAAGACAATTGATGCAACAATCGGGTTGAGAGTCGGAGAAAAAGAGGAAAAAATAGGATTGGACTTGCAAGAACACGGAATAAGCAGTTATGGGGATTTCAAAATCAAAAATGCCGGATAATGAATTTAAATGAAGGCGCATAATAATTGGCGTTTATCAAAATGACTTCAAAGTTCAAATAAATCAGTTTAAAATGCATTTGAAATTGAAATATTTTCAAATCTTAAGTCCCTGGCAAATGCCGGGGCTTTTTTTAGTTTGATTTGCTCGGCTTGACTTGTATGATAAAATATAAATAGGCGAGGGGGGTATTTTGAAAACTGATTTTTGCAATACAGGCACAAATTGCAGCGTTTCGCTGCTTTGTGAGTGGAAAAAGGATTGTATCAATATATAATGTAAGCAAATACAGACCGTATAAAGGAGATGATGAAATGTCGACTCATGAAGAGAAAACAGGATTCTTTCAATTCATGAAAGAATTTTTTGGAGGGGCGACGGATTTTCATAGAAAGTCGAGATCCATGCTTGACAAGGAAGCAGTAGAGCAGATGGACAATTTCATGTTGATTTGTTTCGCTGACAATTTGGGAATTCCCATTCCAACAAGCTATTACACATTGGAGCTCTTGCCGTATTTGGCAGAGGATTTGGAAAAATGGCAGAGAAGAATGATGGGCAGAAAATCAATATGGCAGGAAAAATGGGGAGACTGGGATCTTGACGCATAGAAACAATTTGAGCGAGGAGGATATTGATGAATAAAATTGTGTTTTTTGGAGGAAAGGGCGGCGTGGGAAAAACAAGTTGCTCTGCAGCTTTTGCAACATACACGGCTAAACAGGGAAAAAAGACACTTATTGTGTCAACGGATCCGGCACACTCGATTTCGGATATTTTCGAGATGCCTATAGGGATGGATACCACTCGCATAAGGGAAAATCTGGATGGAATCGAAATCGATGCGGAGCATGAAAGCAACAAATATATTGAAGGTGTAAAGAAGAGTCTTGGCAAGGTCATAAGCCCGGTAATAATGGAAGAGATAAACAGGCAGCTTGATGCATCCTCAATTTCACCGGGGACTCATGAGGCGGCGGTATTCGATAAGATGATAGAAATTATTGTCGAGAAGTCAGGAGATTATGATCAAATAGTATTTGACACAGCGCCTACCGGACATACAATCCGACTGTTTTCGCTTCCGGAGCTTTTGGGAGTTTGGATCGATTCACTTTTGGCGAAGAGAGAGAGAGCCTTGGAAGTTTCGCAGATGACAAAGTCTGTAGACAGGGGGTCGAAGGATTATCTCGATCATGATCCGATCCTTAAGATATTAAACAGAAGAAAGAGCAATATGGAGCAAGCGCGCGAAATCATGATTGACGACAAGAAATTGGATTTTATTTTCGTGATGAATGCAGAAAAACTTGCGATAGAGGAAACTAAGAAGGCGATTGACATATTGAAGAAATACGACATGCCTGTAAGAGACCTCATAATAAACAGAATTTTGCCAGATAAAATGACGGACGACTTTTGGAAATCGAAAAAAGAGGATGAAGTTAAATATGTTGCAGAAATAGAAGGCTTTTTCACTGACAAGAGCATAATAAAACTTCCTCTTTTGCAGAAAGACATGAGAGCTCACAACATCGACGATATGGCGGCATATTTTGAGGCCGCTATTAAAGAATAATAAACAATACAATCAACCATAAATTCAAACCGCCTTAAAGGGCGGTTTTTTCATGTAAAAAAAAGGGTATAGAAATAATGGCGTTCTTTAACCGGTTTATTGGTTTGGGAATGGAACTGACTGCAGGCTGGTAAAAAAGATTTCGGACTTTTAAAAGGAAGTGTTGTAGTGAGCATTGTAGAAGAAAGAAGAATTTCAATAGGCATAAGCGCTTGTGTATATGGATGCAAGACAAGATACAATGGCAAGGGAATAGATGTGTTGGGTTTGTTCGGAAGGGAAAAGGAGAGTTTTGTTTTCACTCCAGTATGTCCTGAGGTACAGTCGGGAATGGGAATTCCAAGAGATCCAATCAGTCTTCGCGGAGGCTGCGGAAACGATGTCTGGAAAGGAGATGCAAAGGTCAAGAACAGAGGCGGTGATGATGTGACCGAGGCAATCAAGGAAGGTTGCATCTGTTGCATGAAAACGCTTGAAAAAGCAAAAGTTGACGCATTTGTCTTTATGGAAGGAAGTCCATCCTGCGGAGTATACAGGACATCGCTTAAAGGCAGAAGGCTTGGTAATCCTCCTGGGATTTTCGGGGCGCTTTTATTGGAGGAAAGAATATTTTTGATACCCGCGGCAGATTTGCAGAGTCCAATAAAGAGGTGGGATTGGATACGCAGGCTTTTCGCCTTCACATGGCTGAAATCGGTTCAGCTCGAAAACAAGAAAGATATGTATTCGATGTGGCATGCATTGAAATTCATATGCCAGGAGATTGACAATGAAAAGTCGAGGGAAATAGGCAGAAGGATTGCTACACTCAAGGAAGTTCTCGAAGTCGGATATGCAGAAGCTTTGAGGGATGAAATACTTGAAATGTTGAGAAAACCATCTACTCCCGCTAAAATCAAGCAGATGTTGTGGAAAAATTATGCGTATTACAGGAAGAATTACAAAAGAGAAATCGAAAGCATAAATGAGCCGTTGGCGTTGCGTAATATGACAGAGGTAGTAAAAGAACTTTCGACCATGGAACTTGCGGCTTTCAAGGAAGGTTTCATTTTTGGAGCTTCACCTGTAGTATTCAGAAGCGGCAGAAGACGCAAGTAATTGATTTTGCAGCTTGACAGGAAACGGGGTGTGTTTCATGAAAATGTGCAAGATGAGCAAAGAAAATTACAAAAAACAATTAAAGACCATGGGCAGCAAAAAATACAAATGCGAAAAATGCGGGCGCAAGTCAGACAACAAAAATGATTTGTGCAAACCGGCTAAACGAAATAAGAAAGGCTGACATTCAAATGCGGAGAGGAAACTTGAAGAAGGAGTCCATTTATGGTTTCAGCTGTTGAAATTGAAAACTTGAAGGTGTGCTATAAGGACAATTGTGTTTTGAAGAATGTGAACATGAAAGTTGCGGAAGGGGAATTCTTGGGCATAATAGGACCGAACGGGGGAGGAAAGACAACGCTCGCCAAGGTTATTCTGGGCATAAAGAAAGCCAACGCAGGAAATGTACTTGTTTATGGAATGAAGCCTGAAAAGGCTCGCGGGCTGGTTGGCTATGTTCCGCAATTCACGACATTTGAAAAAGATTTTCCAATCAGCGTGGGCGAAGTTGTTCTTACGGGACTTTTGGGGAAAGCCAAGCCTTTCAGGAAATACGGCAAAAAAGAATTGCTTAAGGCGGATGCCATAATGGAAAGAGTGGGAATAAGCCACCTCAAGAAAAACGGAGTCAAAACTCTCTCGGGTGGAGAAACACAAAAGATGCTTATTGCGAGGGCATTGGCAATTTCCCCTAAAATACTTATTTTGGATGAGCCGACCGCAAGCATAGACACAAAATCCAAAGACTCAATTTATGATTTGCTCAGGGAACTCAACAGCGAAATGACTATCATACTGATAACACACGACTTGGGAGTCATATCGGCGTATGTGGAAAGCATAGCATGCCTGAATGTTGAATTGTTTTATCATGGAGAATCAGAAATAAATGAAAATATAATAGAGCATACTTTCGGATGCCCGGTGGATCTTCTCGCGCACGGCACGCCGCATAGGGTTTTGAAACAACATGAAAAAGAGGGTGAGCGAAATGATTGAAGATGTCTTCGGTATGGCTTTGACGCACCGCGTATTTTTGAGCGCTTTTTTCGCGAGCATACTATGCGGCATTGTAGGTACGGTAATAGTGGAAAAGAACATTGTCATGATGAGCGGCGGAATAGCCCATATGGTTTTCGGAGGTGTCGGGCTCGGATTTCTAATGGGATTTGAACCTATATGGGGAGCGTTTGCCTTCGCTTTGACAGGAGCAATTATAATGGCGGCAATGAAAAAAAATGATTCCAAGCACATTGACGGAACAATAGGGGTATTGTGGGCGCTTGGAATGGCGTTGGGAAGCATATTCATTTACTTAAAACCCGGTGATCCTCCGGATATACATGTTTATCTTTTTGGAGACATCGAAGCCATAAGACTTTTCGACCTTTACCCAATGGCTTTGCTTACGGTCGTGACAATTGTACTGACGTGGGCTTATATGAAACACATCAAGTCGTATCTTTTCGACGAATTGTTTTCAAATGCAACAGGAACTGCAAACGGCTTTTTCGATTATCTGATATATGTATTCGTGGGACTTTCGGTTGTTGTTCTTCTAAGATTGGTTGGAATAATACTGGCAATAGCCCTTTTGACAATTCCTCCAATGATAGCGGGTCGTTTCACTCGGAAAATAGAATCGACAATGGCGCTCGCATCGGTTTTGGGGTTGGTTTTTTCGTTGGCTGGAATGGCCTTTGCCTATGCATACGAACTGCCATCGGGGGCTGCAATAATTCTATTGGCTTCTGTGGTTTTCATTGCGACTTTGCCGGTAGGCGGCTAGCTTTTTGTTTTGTCTTTCATAAATATTTGATTTTATTTACTTTGCTAATTGTTGATTTGCAGTTGTAAACGGTTCAAAATGGATTGAAATGGAATGAAAGTTCTTGAAAAAACACGAAACCGCCTCCAAATGGCAAAAAAGGGTTTACAAAGAGTTGACGAGTGATATAATTTACGGGGATATTCATATAAGAGAGGTTTATATGTTACCTTGATACATCATCTATGGTATAATGTATTATTGTAACGGTATAAACTTTTTTTGATTAAATCATCGGATTAAAACCCCGGAAAAGGGGAAAAAGTTCACATATAATTAGAGGAGGCACACTATAATGAGTTCAGAATTTGTAAAAAAGGAAAACAACAAGGTCAGTTTGAAGGTTACTGTTTCAGACGAGGCTTTCAAGAAGGCCATACAGAAGGCCTATTTGAAAAACAGAGGCCGATTCAATATACCGGGTTTCCGAAAAGGCAAGGCACCGCAAAAGGTAATAGAGCTGCAATACGGAGTTGGGGTTTTTTATGATGATGCAATAAATGAAGCGTTTCCGGTCGAATACGAAAAGGCGATTGAGGAACTCGGATTGGATCCTGTCGATAGACCTGAAGTGGACATTGAGGCTTTGGAGCCAGGTGAGCCCGTAGTGTTCACGGTAGATGTAACAGTGAAGCCCGAGGTTGTTCTTGGAGACTACAATTCAATTGAAATAGAGAATGTTTCATCAGAGGTGAAGGATGAGGCTGTAGACGCCGAGATGGAAAAATCAAGGGAAATGAATGCTCGTCTAATCAGCGTTGACGAAGAGGCCAAAGAAGGCGATACGGCAATGATAGATTACGAAGGGTTTGTGGGTGATGAGGCTTTTGAAGGCGGAAAAGGCGAAAACCATCCCTTGGAATTGGGCTCGAATCAATTCATACCCGGATTTGAGGAGCAGTTGGTGGGATGCAAGGCAGGCGAAGAAAAGGAAGTCAAAGTTGTATTTCCTGAAGAATATCATTCCGAAGATTTAGCAGGCGCAGAAGCCACATTCAAGGTTCTTGTAAAAGAAATCAAGCGCAAGGAATTGCCTGAGATGGATGATGAGTTGGCAAAAGACATAAGCGAATTCGATACATTGGAAGAACTCAAGGCGGACACAAGATCCAAACTGGAAGAGGAAGCCCAAAAAAATGCGGAATCCGAATTAAGAAACAAGGTTGTTGAAAAAGTTGTTACGATTTCTGAAATCGATCTTCCGGAAGTAATGATAGAAAACGAAATTGATTCAATGATAAAGGATTTTGAATATCAATTGAGGTATCAAGGATTGGATTTGAACAAATACTATGAAATAACCAAATCTGAAGAAAAAGACCTAAGAGATCAAATGAAAGAGGATGCCGGTAAAAAGGTCAGAACAGCTCTTACAATAGAGGCAATATCCAAGAAGGAAGCAGTTGAAGCTTCGGAAGAAGAAATTGAAAAAGAAATGGAAAAAATCGCCGAGCAATACAAAATGGAATTGGATAAAGTCAAGATGACTTACGGCGGTCAAAATATGGAGTATCTCAAGGAATCCATTGTTTCAAGAAAAACAATCGATCTTTTGGTCGAAAAGACAAAACTTGTTTAGAAAGTAAACCATAAAAGGTATAATTGAAATAGGAGGTGTTTTTTATGGCGCTGGTGCCAATAGTTGTTGAACAGACTAACAGAGGCGAAAGATCTTATGACATCTTTTCCAGACTGCTTAAAGACCGTATAATATTTTTGGGAGAAGAAGTGAACGATGCTACGGCGAGCCTTGTTGTGGCACAAATGCTTTTTCTGGAATCGGAAGATCCTGACAAGGACATATCACTTTATATAAACAGTCCCGGCGGTTCAATCACTTCGGGAATGGCAATATACGATACTATGCAGTTCATTAAACCGGATGTTTCAACAATATGCGTGGGAATGGCCGCATCAATGGGTGCATTTTTGCTGGCTGCAGGAGAAAAAGGAAAACGCTATGCACTTCCAAATTCTGAAATAATGATTCATCAGCCACTTGGAGGAACTCAGGGACAGGCGGAGGACATACGCATACATGCCGAGAGAATCATCAAGATAAGAGAAAAGCTGAATGTGATTTTAAGTGAAAGAACCGGGCAAAGTCTCGAAAAAATTTCCATTGATACGGACAGGGACAATTTCATGGGTTCTGAAGATGCCGTGAAGTATGGGATAATTGACAAGGTTATCAGTTCAAGATAACGGACGAAAGAGGTGTTCTAATGGCTAAAACCGATGAGAGAAAACAGTTAAGATGTTCATTTTGCGGGAAAACGCAAGACCAAGTAAGGCGGTTGATTGCCGGACCCAATGTCTATATCTGTGACGAATGCGTTGAACTATGCATGGAAATCATCAAAGAGGAATTGAGTGAAACTTTCGATGTTGAGATGTCTGGTATACTAAAGCCGGCAAAAATAAAGGAAATTCTAGATCAATATGTTATAGGCCAGGAAAGCGCCAAGAAAACACTGGCGGTCGCAGTCTATAACCATTACAAGAGAATCAACAAGGAAAAAAAGGAAGACGATGTCGAATTGCAGAAAAGCAATATTTTGCTGATAGGTCCTACCGGTTGCGGAAAGACGCTTCTGGCCCAGACGCTGGCAAAGCTGCTGAAAGTTCCTTTTGCGATTGCTGACGCAACATCACTTACGGAGGCCGGTTATGTAGGGGAAGATGTCGAAAACATACTTCTGAGACTCATACAAGCTGCCGATTATGATGTCGAAAGAGCTCAAAAGGGAATAATCTACATCGATGAAATCGATAAGATATCAAGAAAATCCGATAATCCTTCAATAACAAGGGATGTCAGCGGAGAAGGAGTGCAGCAGGCCCTTCTTAAGATAATTGAAGGAACAGTAGCGAGTGTTCCTCCACAGGGAGGGAGAAAGCATCCCCAGCAGGAATTCATTCAGATCGATACAAGCGATATATTGTTTATATGCGGTGGAGCATTCGACGGTATAGACAAAATCATCCAGAGAAGAATTGGAGAGAAGAATATAGGTTTTGTTGCCGATGTAATAGGCAAAGAAGAATTGGAAATAGGTGTACTTCTTGAAAAGATTCTTCCAATGGATTTGCTGAGATACGGATTGATTCCGGAATTCATCGGCCGTGTGCCCGTATATGCGGGATTGCATGAATTGAAAGAAGATGCGCTGAAAAGGATACTTCTCGAACCCAAAAATGCTTTGGTAAAACAATACAAGAAGCTTTTCGAACTTGATGGGGTGGAACTTGAGTTTGACGACGAAGCAATAGACGAAATTGTCGCAGAAGCCGTCAAGCGAAACACTGGAGCAAGGGGTCTGCGAAGCATAATTGAAAGCGTCATGAGGGATATAATGTTTGAGATACCGTCCAGGGACGACATCAAGAAATGCATCGTGACCAGGGAAACAATCAGTGAAGGCGTCCGGCCCAAACTGGTTTACGGAGAAAGCAAACGAAAGCGCATCAAGAAGGAAGAAAATGTGTCTTAGAAATGACTTGATAAGAAAGCGGGTTTCTCGCTTTCTTATTTAATTCAAAGGCTTTCAGAATGGAAAGACTATTTAAGAAACCGGACCGAATATGTAGGCCGGCGAAAAGGAGAGTGACAATATGGATGAAATCAAGAAGAATCTGATAGAACTTCCGATGATTCCCCTGAGAGGGCTTACTGTTTTCCCAAACATGGTCCTGCATTTTGATATAGGCAGGGAAAAATCCATCAAGGCCTTGGAAGAGGCCATGATGATGGATCAAATGATATTTTTGTCATCGCAAATGGAAGTAGAGGTTGATTTGCCGACAGGTTCTGATTTTTATAAAGTGGGGACTGTTTCAAAAATAAAGCAAATGCTTAAATTGCCGGGAGATGCAATCCGTGTGCTTGTGGAAGGTGTGGATCGAGGCAAAATCGTTGAAATCATCGAGGAGACACCTTTTTTCAGAGTAGAAATCGAAGAATACATCGATGAGGATAAAATGGAAGTGACAAAGGAATGCGAAGCATTGATGCGTACCGTAATCAATGCTTTCGAAGAATACATCAGTGCAAGCGCAAAGATTTCTCCTGAAGTTCTAATTACAGTTTCTTCAATAGAAGAACCGGGGCGTTTAGCGGATGCGGCGGCTTCACACATGATTCTTAAAACGAGTCAGAAGCAAGAGATACTTGAGGCATTGAATCCCAAGGAGCGTTTGGAAGTGCTTTACCAGATACTTTTGAAGGAAATAGAAATACTGGAGATTGAAAACGAAATAGACAAGAAGGTCAGAAAACGACTCAACAAGATACAAAAGGACTACTACCTCAAAGAACAGATGAAAGCGATTCAGGACGAACTGGGCGAAGGCCCAGGCTTTGATGATGATATAGAAGAGCTGTATCAAAAGCTAGACAGTGTTAAAATACCAAAAAACGTAAGAGAAAAAGCCGAAAAGGAAATAAAACGGTTAAGGATGATGTCGCCGGGTTCCGCAGAGGGAAATGTAATAAGGACTTATGTGACTTGGCTGTTGGAATTGCCGTGGAACAAGCAGACAAAGGACAGCATTGACATAAAGAAAGCCAAGAAAATCCTCGAAGAGGACCACTATGGCTTAAAGGATGTAAAAGAACGAATATTGGAATATCTTGCCATACGCAAGCTGGTGAAAAGCATGAAAGGGCCGATTATCTGTCTTGTAGGGCCTCCTGGAGTTGGGAAAACCTCCATTGCGAAATCCATTGCAAGGTCGCTTAACCGAAAATTCGTACGAATGTCTTTGGGTGGAGTAAGAGACGAGGCGGAAATTCGCGGACACAGGAGAACTTATATAGGAGCAATACCAGGGAGAATAATAACCGCGGTAAAAGATGTAAACAGCAAGAACCCTGTTTTCCTGTTTGACGAGATAGACAAGATCAGCAGTGATTTCAGAGGAGATCCGGCTTCGGCACTGCTTGAGGTTTTGGATCCTGAACAAAACAAGGAGTTTACCGACAACTACCTGGAGGTGCCTTTTGACCTTTCAAAGGTGATGTTCATAACTACGGCGAATTCATTGGGAGATATACCAAGGCCGCTTATGGACAGGATGGAAATCATTGAGGTTTCAGGATACACAGAACCGGAAAAAACGAAGATTGCGGTACGCTATCTTTTGCCGAAGCAATTGAAAGAACATGGCCTGAAACCTGAAAATCTTTCGATTTCGGACAGTACGATAAAGGATATAATCAACTTTTATACCAGGGAATCCGGTGTTAGGGAACTTGAAAGACAGGTTGCCAAGATTTGCAGGAAAGCTGCAGTCAAGATTGTCGAGGAAAAAATTGATACAGTGCGAATTACAAAATCAAATCTTGACAAATATTTGGGCAACAAGAAATACAGATACGATGTATTGAACCAGAAAAGCGAATTGGGGCTTGCTACAGGGTTGGCTTGGACGACTGTCGGCGGGGAGACTTTGACCATTGAGGCAACTTTGATGAGCGGCAAGGGTGAAATAATCCTAACAGGGCAATTGGGAGATGTCATGAAGGAGTCTGCGCAGGCAGGAATAAGCTATATAAGAAGCAAAGCCGAATTCTTGGGAATAGACAAAGCTTTTCATGAGAAAAAGGATGTGCATATCCATATACCGGAAGGGGCTATACCAAAAGACGGTCCTTCGGCAGGCATAACAATGGCTACAGCCGTAATTTCCGCATTGACCGGAAAACCCATAAACAGGGAAGTTGCTATGACAGGAGAAATCACTCTCAGGGGAAGGGTTCTTCCCATTGGAGGGCTCAAGGAAAAATCCCTTGCCGCTGAAAGAGCCGGGATTACGAAGATATTGATACCAAAGGAAAATGAAAAGGATTTGGAAGACATACCGGCCATAGTAAGGCGGAAGGTGAAATTCGTTCCGGTTGAAAGCATGGACGAGGTGCTTGCCCATGCTCTTGTGGAAGGGGAACTGAAATGAAAATTAAAAGCGCCGATTTTGTAATCAGTGCAGTCAGTCCGGCGCAGTATCCGGAGGACAATTTGCCGGAAATCGCTTTTGCCGGCCGTTCCAATGTTGGAAAATCGTCTCTCATAAACATGTTGGTCAACAGGAAAAAGATGGCCAGGACCAGTTCAACCCCTGGAAAGACGCAGACAATAAATTTTTATAGAATAAATGAGTTGCTTTATTTTGTCGATCTGCAGGGGTACGGATATGCCAAGGTTTCAAAAAAAAGCAGAAATACTTGGGGTAAAAGCATCATGAAATATTTAAGTGAAAGACAGATGCTTATGAATGTTTTTATTTTGGTGGATATAAGGCATAAACCTTCCCAATTAGATAAGACTATGTTTGACTGGATAAAAAGCAACGGATACAGGGGTATTGTTCTTGCAACCAAGACGGACAAGATTCCCAAAAGCAGGAAGGAAGCCCATCTTAAAACCATAAGGGAAACCCTCGAAATGGATGAAGGAGATTTGGTGATACCGATTTCCGTAAAAACCAAAGAGGGACGCGACGAACTTTGGAAGAAGATTGAGGACAAGATGGCGGAGCACGGCATATTTGAAGATTGATCAATAAAAAATGCTCCCGTTGCAGATAAAGTCAAAATGATTGACTCTGCAGCGGGAGCATTTTTTCAAGCGGAAACATGTCCGCTTCGTCTTTTTCTAAATGGATTGATTTCAGAGAGGATGACACCCGACAGAATCAGAGCTGCGCCCAAAAGGCTTTGGCCAGAAAGAATGGTTCCGTAGATTAGGAATTCGCAAATTGAGGCGAAAACAGGTTCTCCTGAATAAATGAGAGCTGTATGCGATGCAGTCGTGTATTTCTGCGCTTCGTTTTGTGCTATGAAAGCCAGTGCAGTGCATGCTATGCTCAGAAAAAGCATGGACGCCCAGTCGGCAGTTGTTGACGGAATGGCGGGTTCTTCAAAAATAAGCGCTGTAATGCCACTGAAAAAGCCGACTCCGAAAATCTGTGTTATTGCCAAAATCACGGCATTTCCTTTTTTTGCGAAGATGCCAACAGAAATTATATGCATTGCGAAACTGATTGCGGCAAGGAAGGTTAGAAAGTCCCCGAAGTTTATGCTTGAAAAACCGCATCCGTTTCCCAAAGTTAGAAATGCAAGGCCGAAAATAGCCATAATGGCTCCCAAAACTGCGGAAACGGAGGGCTTAGTCTTGAAGAAGACAGTACTTATTATCGGGACAAGAACCACCGCAAAACCCGTTATGAAGGCCGAGTTTGATATGCTTGTGTAGAGAAGTCCCATTGTTTGGAATGCGTATCCTGCGAAAAGTATAAAACCGATGAACATGCCGGTGAAAAACATTTTGGGAGTCATGTATTTGAATTTTTTTCTAAAGAAAAAGGCGGCTATGAATGCTGCAATTAAAAATCTTTGAGAAAGAAAATTGAAAACTCCTATTTTTTCAATAAGCAATTTGGTCAATATGAAAGAAACCCCCCATGTCATTGTAACGAAGACCAGGGCGGCGTCGGCTTTGTATTGTTTTTTCATTTCTATGTACCTCCATTTGATGCTTGATGCATCTAAACCATTATATTGAAACTATAAGAAATAGTCAAACGGGAAGAACAGTAGAAAGTGGAAAGTGGAAAGAGGAAAGTGGAAAGAGGAAAGTGGAAAGTGGAAAGTGGAAAGTAGAAAGTGGAAAGTGGAAAGAAAAAGATTCAAGGGCAAAAGGCAAGTACAGATGTCAGATGTTAGATGTCAGGAAAAGACTAGAGACAAAAGAGGAAGAACAGTCTGCAGCTGCTGGAAAAGATTAATTGCGAGTGCAAAACAAGAAAAGCATTGGAATGAATTTATGTTTGAAAATGTATTTGGTTTTAAGTATTTTTGCATTTGCTGACAACTGACAACTGTTTTACAGCGGAGTTTTTAAACAGTATTAAGCCCCCTTGAAGAACAAGGGGGCTTTGCTGCAAATTATTATTCGACAGGCTCGAACATGTCTTTTGTTACTCCGCACATGGGGCAAGTCCAATCATCGGGGATGTCTTCGAAAGCTGTTCCCGGTTCAATGCCTCCGTCTGGGTCTCCGATTTCGGGATCGTATACGTAGCCGCAAGGTATGCATCTGAATTTTTTCATAAAAGCCTCCTTAAATTTATTTACATAATTATATATACCAATTATAAGATAATATAAACATTAAGACAACAATTTCCCATGAATTGAACGATTGATAAATAATGGTATAATTATTGAGAGCAAATAAGAATTGAAGGGAGAACATATGGATCCGAGAATTGAAAAACTGGCTTACAATTTGATAGGATATTCCTGCAGTCTAAAAAAGAACGAGAAAGTTCTGATTGAATACAAGGGTGAAGCAAGCAAACCGTTGGTTAAAGCATTGGTGAGGGCGGCATATGAAGTTGGAGGATTACCTTTTTTATGGCAGAGGGACGACACCTTGTTGAGAGAGATGTTAAAACATTCTGAAGACGTGCAAATGGATTTGATGGCTGATGTCGACCTTGCATTGATGAAAAAAATGGATGCATACATAGGCATAAGAGGATCTGAAAATGTAAGCGAGCTTGGGGATTTGGGCGCGGAAAAAATAAAGAGATACATAGACAGATATCAGAATCCCGTACATGGCGAGGAGAGGGTCAATAATACCAAATGGGTAATATTGCGATACCCAAACTATTCGATGGCGCAATTGGCCGACATGAGCCTTGAAGCTTTTGAAGATTTCTATTTCAAGGTTTGCAATCTTGACTATGGAAAGATGTCTGATGCAATGGACAGCCTTGTTGAGCTTATGGAAAAGACGGACAAAGTTCGCATAAAGGGAAAGGGAACAGACATAAAATTTTCAATAAAGGGAATTCCGGCCATAAAATGCGCAGGAGAAATGAACATACCGGACGGAGAAGTTTTTACAGCACCCGTAAAGGACTCTGTAAATGGAAGAATTTCATATAATTGTCCTGCCGTATATCAAGGAGTGACATATGAGAATATTGTGCTTGATTTCGAAAACGGAAAAATAGTTGATGCGAAAGCAAATGATACAAAACGCATAAATGATGTCTTCGATACTGATGAAGGGGCAAGATATGTAGGGGAGTTTGCCATAGGTGTAAACCCCTATATAGAAAAAGCGATGAAGGACACATTGTTTGATGAAAAAATCAAAGGAAGCTTCCACTTCACTCCAGGAAGATGCTATGAAGAAGCTTCGAACGGAAACGATTCGTCAATACATTGGGATTTGGTTTGCATACAGAGACAGGAACACGGAGGCGGAGAAATTTATTTTGACGATGTTCTTGTAAGGAAGGACGGGGTGTTTGTTTTGGAGGAGCTTTATCCTTTAAACCCTGAAAACCTTTTGGGTTGAGAGCTAAATCATTTTGGGGTTTTAAGTTTGGAATTGTTTGATTGATATACGTTTTTGTAACTGGAAAATGACCAAATAAGAGTCTCAAATTTGTTAATTGATGTTCATTTGATATATGATAAGGGTATAAACAACAATGAGGTTGTTTTTATAAAAAATTAAATGGAGGGATATTATGGAATCAAGAGATGACGAAGCTCCGATTAATAGTTTTAAAAGGATCAATGTTGAAAAGGTTAGCGTAAGAAAGGCTGAAAGAAAAGATGTTGCAGGAATTTACAAGGTTGCGAAAAGTGTCGGAACGAGCGAAAAGGATTCGTACAGCGGATTTTTGATGGACGACTATAAGTCCGACCCGGATTATTTTATGGAAATTTTCAGCAAAATGGTGGACAAGCTCGATTATTTTTATGTCGCTAAGGAACGTGAAACGGTTGGATTTTTAATGGCGTACACAAAGGAACAATGGCTTTCGGAGAATCCCGATTGGGTTTCAAAGGTCCATTGGTCGCCTGAATTCGATTTGAGCAAAATAGAAAATTTTGTATTGGTGGACAAGATAGCCATAATGAAAAATTGCAGCGGCAAGGGAGTCGGAAGCGCTTTGTATAGACGTTTCATAAGGGATCTGAAGGCGTCTGGTGTGAAAGGCATATTTTCGGAAACGATAATATATCCAACTCCGAATTTTGCATCGCTTTCATTTCGTAAAAAGCAAAAACATAAGCTTGCGGGGATCCGTTATGAAGAATTCGAAGGAAAAACACTTGCAGATGGAATATACTATAAACCGGTGAAGTAAATAAAAGCGGAATTTATTTGGGTTTTGGCTTTTTAAATATATAACTTCTTGTTATGGAAAGCATATGCGGGCACATTCGTCTATAGGAATGTGTCCGCATAGAACACATAAAGGGAGATTAACCACATGGCGGGTAAAAAAATATTGATGAAGGCTGAAAAAATAAGCAAATATTACCGGATGGGAGAAGTCGAGGTCAGAGCTCTCGAAGACGCTTCCTTTGAAATCTACGACGGCGAGTTCGTTGTCATACTCGGACCGAGCGGTTCTGGGAAAAGCACTTTGCTCAACATTATAGGAGGCATGGATGTGCCTTCCGGCGGAAATGTTTTTTTCAGGAACGATGAGATTACTTTGTACGATGACAACAAGTTGACGATGTACAGAAGAAACCGGGTGGGATTTGTATTCCAGTTCTATAATTTGATGGCGAACTTGACCGCCCGAGAAAATGTCGAGCTTGCTTCTGAAATATGCGAAGATCCACTTGAAGTGGATATGGTGATGGGGGAAGTGAATCTTGATGACCGAATGGACCATTTTCCGTCGCAGATGAGCGGAGGAGAGCAGCAAAGGGTGGCAATAGCAAGAGCAGTTGCAAAAAACCCGGATATATTGCTTTGCGATGAACCTACAGGAGCGTTGGATTTCAAGACAGGCCTTTCCATTTTGTCTTTGCTCGACAAAGTTAATAAGAAGCATGGCAAGACAGTGATGATAATAACCCACAACGCCGCAATTGCCGATATGGCCGACCGTGTGATAAAGATGAGAAGCGGACGAATAATTTCCGACAAGTACAATGAACAGCCTATACCGCCTGAAAGGATTGTATGGTGATGAAGAAATTCAATCTGCGGCTATACCGTCATATAATGAAAGCAAAAGGGCAGTTTGTCGCAGTTTCGATGGTGGTTGCTGTAGGAATAATGAGTTATGTGGCCATTTCCCTGGCTGTTATGGATTTGGAAGTGGGAGCGCAAAAGTATTATGAACTCAACAATTTTCAAGATCTAAGCGTTGAGCTAATGAAGATAAACGAATCCGGCATTGAACGCATAAGAAGAATGCCGCGTGTCGAATCTGTGCAGGGAAGAGTTTTTTTCAAGACTCCGCTTGAGGTCGAGGACAAGGACGAAAAGGTTAATGTGGGCATATCGTCCATACCGGAGGCAGAAAACAGAATTAATGATTTATACATACTGAAAGGGGGATGGATTCAGGACGGGCGAAGAGACGTATTGGTTTTGGAGCAGTTTGCTGAAGCGAGGGGGATAGAAGTTGGAGACGTTGTCCATCCTCAAATAGGAGGAAAGGAATACGAACTCGATGTCAAGGGGATTGTAGGCAGCCCCGAACACATATATCTTATGGAAGATGAGCAGAATTTGCTTCCACAGCCTTCAAAATATGGCATTTTCTATGTGTCTGAGGAATTCGCACAACAGGCATTTGGGTATTCGAAATCGTATAATGAAGTGCTTATCAAATTGAAGAATCCGGAAGAGGATGGCATATTCAAGGACGAGCTTGAAAAAGAGCTTGAAAGATACGGCGTGCAGCGCATAATAAGACGGGAAGACCACATGAGCGACCGCATAGTGGCCGAGGAAATAAGGGGAGCCAAACAAATGGCAAATGTAATACCCATGGTTTTTCTTGGCGTGGCGGCTGCAATAATAGCCATCATGATTTCTCGCATGGTCAAAAACGACCGTACTTCAATAGGGGTACTCAAGGCAATAGGCTACAGGAACAGGGACATACTGATGCACTATGCGAAACACGCATTCATAATAGGGGCAATAGGATCCCTGATAGGGGTTTTTGTAGGGTATCTGTTATCAGGGCCCATGGCGAATCTGTATCAGGAGTTTTACAGGATACCCTTCAAGGTGAGGATATTTTCATGGAATTATCTTGGGATGGGTTTCTTGCTCAGCGCAATCTATTGCATAGGGGCAGGGCTTTGGGGTGCGAGAAGCATACTCGGCATAATGCCTGCAGAATCAATGAGACCGGAGCCTCCCAAAAAAATTGGAAAGACATACATACAAAAAATCACTTTCATATGGAAACACATCAGTTTCAGCTGGAAGGTAGTATGGAGGAATGTTTTCAGAAGCAGGAAGAGGTTTGTATTCCTTTCCGTAGGCATTGCTGTAACATTCGCTACAGCGCTCATGCCTGCACACATGCTTAATGTTTTCGAGGCGATGTTCTATGACCAGTATGGAGAGTTCATGCGGATGGACTATGAAATTGCCTACACAAAACCGCTTTCGGAGCAGTCTGTAATGGAAATAAGGGAATTGGTCGATGTAAAAGGAATAGAAGGAAAGATTGAATTTCCATTTGAGATTGAAAATGGATGGAAAAGCAAGGTCGTAAGCGTAATAGGCCTTAAACCGGATACGGAATTTTATAATTTGGCCGGTTCGGATGGAGGTATTCTCAGCCTTTCTCCCGACGGAATGCTGATAAGCGAACCCATGGCATATATATTGGATATTGAAAAAGGCGACATTGTGAATGTAAAAAACTTTATTCCCTTTAAGGACGATGTCAGAATCAAGGTTGACGGTGTAGTCAAACAGAGCTTGGGACTTAATGCATACATGGACATCGATTTCATGCAGGGGAAGCTTCTCGACGAAGGGATGATAACCGGGGTAATGATCGACTCTACAGACAGGGTCAAAGAAAAAATGGAAGATGTCAAAAATGTGTCGTCCGTAAACTCGCTTGAAGACCTGAAAAATATTTTCAAGGAGTTTACCAAGCTCACATATGCAGGTCTTTCCGTTTATGCATTGTTTGCGGGAATAATCGGTTTTGCGATAGTTTATAATTCAACCATGATGAGCATAAATGAACGCAGGCTCGAATTTTCATCGTTGCGCATAATGGGATTTTCAAAAAAAGAAATCAATCGAATAGTTTTGAAGGAAAACCTTATTATGACGGGCTTCGGCATTTTACTCGGGATTCCCTTGGGAAGGTGGCTTATGGAACTTTTGCAAACATCGTTTCAAACGGAATTTTATACAATGACCGCGCCCATCGAAAAGAATTCGTATATATATGCTGCAGGGTTGACAGTTTTTTATGTCTTGCTTGCTCAATACTTCAGTTCTCACAAGATAAAGAGATTGGATTTCATCGAAGCGCTCAAGAATAGAATAACTTAAAGAGAGGCCCTTATGAAAATTGCTAAGAAATTCACTGGATTGCTTAAAAACAGCAACAATCAAAAAAAGAAAAAAATGAAAAAATGGGCAACGATTTCAATAATTTTGCTTATAGCTTCCGCCGGGGGATTCTATTACATATCCTCACAAGACAAAGGCATTCCGGTTGAGGTCGGCTACGTTGAAAAGGGGAAGGTGCTTGAATATGTCGAAGAGACTGCTTACGCGAAATCTGACAATGAGCATGTCATTTATTCGGACATAAGCGGAGTGCTGAAGGATGTGATGGCAAGGGAAGGCGATTCGATACAAAAGGGCGACATCCTTGCAACGGTTGAGGGAGACGACATAGAGCTGCAAATCAAGAGCTTGACAGCCCAATTGAGCGGCGCAGATGCTTCAGCTTCATATTCATATGTTGAATCGGCTCGCCTGGCAAGGGATGAGGCTTCTCGAACCTTAAGCAATATGGAGAAACTTTTCGAAGAGGGCGCAGTAAGCAAGGATGACTTTTTAAAGGCGCAGACCGCCTATGAAGTCGCACAGCAGACCTACGGGCAGGCGCTAAGCCAATACAATAGCGCAAAAGCGCAAAGTCGGACAATAGGCTATGAAATAGACCTTTTGGAAAACAACCGCGATAAATTGACAATTACATCCAACGAGGATACACAGGTCACGCTGCTTCACGTAAAGGAAGGAGAGTATATAAGTCCGGGAATGCCGCTTTTCGAGTTGGGAAGCCTTGAAGAGTTGTTTCTTGAAGCTGATGTGCTGGTGAGCGATGTCGGCGACGTCAAAAAGGGACAGACTGTTCTGATTGAAAACGAAGACATAGGACTTGCGGAAACAAGAGGCCTTGTTGAGAGGATATCACCGAAAGCCTTCAGCAAGATTTCCGAATTGGGAATAGAACAGAAGAGGGTAAAAGTTGAAATGGTTTCGGATACTCTTTCGGACAAAATCCGTCTGGGATATGAAGTTGACGTAAGGATAATAACAAGAGAAATGAATGATGTGCTGAGGGTTCCGGACAATGCAGTCTTTGAAATTGGCGAAAAGCCGCATGTGTTTGTTGTCGAAGAAGGAAAAACGGTTTTGAAGCCCGTAAGCGTCATTTTCGAGGGCAATGATTATTTTGCGATAGAAAATGGAATATCGGAGGGTGATGTTATAATTCTTTCCCCGGGAAATGAATTGGAAGAAGGAATACGGATATCAATTCTCAACAATCGGGAATAAAAATGCAGTGAGTGAAGCAACTGTAAAACTGAAGCACAAATTGGAGGAGGATAATTATGAATTATGAGACTTGGTTGATTGTCAAAGCTTTTATAACTACTGCTGCAATGAGAATTTTAGGTGCCCTGATAGTATGGTTTGTAGGAGTTTATGCAATAAAATGGTTGATGAAAATAATAAACAGGATTTTGAAAAGAAGCGATTCAGACATAACTTTGGTTAAATTCGTAAATTCATTCGTTAAAATAGCGCTTAAAATATTGCTTGTTGTTACGGTTGTAATCATTCTTGGGGTTCCAAACACCAGCTTCATAGCTATATTGGGAGCCGCCGGACTTGCCATAGGTTTGGCTTTGCAGGGAAGCCTTTCAAATTTTGCGGGCGGAGTGCTGATACTTATTTTTAGGCCTTTCAACATTGGAGACTACATCGAAGCCGGAGGATTTGGAGGCACGGTTCAAGCAATACAGATACTCTATACGGTGCTATTGACGCCTGACAACAAAACAATAGTAATTCCAAACGGTAATCTTTCCAACAACAGCCTAATAAATTATTCGACTGAGGAAATGAGA